>Ga0247841_10000403_pt1 | contig 111770 bp, 118 predicted proteins | sample LaCruzMarch2015__2_FD_192410 | JGI IMG/M metagenome (GOLD analysis project Ga0247841, IMG submission 192410) | Freshwater microbial communities from meromictic Lake La Cruz, Castile-La Mancha, Spain - LaCruzMarch2015_18m | ecosystem: Environmental > Aquatic > Freshwater > Lake | place: Spain... | reverse complement strand
TATCTCGTACTGTTTGTTTCCTGATTGCTTCACTGAAAATGCGATTCTGACGAAATAGCTTTTTTCTTGATTTCATAAGTTGACTTTTTACTCTAATTTTGGTCAACCTATTTCAGTCATTGACACAAGCTTTCACGCAGAGCGTTATTATCTTCATATATGGAAACCCGGATACCCATCCTGATGGAATGAATTGCAATATTAGTGTTTCACCCGGTCAAATCCAACCGGATAATCATATGGGATTCAGATCGCCTTTAATTCAAAGGTGATCCGCGTTCCATTTCCGGGAGCTGAATCAACTCTCAGAGATCCGTTAATCTGTTCTGCACGTAGTTTCATGTTTTTTATCCCATTACGGGAAGAAAGTTTTTCGGTATCGAACCCAATTCCATCATCGGCAATAACCAAAGTCAATCCTTTGTGTAATGGGCGAATTGTTATTTCGACCGAATGGCATTCGGCATATTTTATCATATTGTTTATTGCTTCTTTTGCGATCAGATATATATTTCTGCGCACTTCCATCGGGAGTGGAAGTTTTGCCAGATTTTTGTCATAATCGATCGCAAAACGGATATTCTTTGTTTCAAACAGGGGAATGGCAAATTCACGGATACGCAGGCCAAGATTCTGGAACCTGTCGTTTGAAGGGTTCACCATCCAGATGATGTCGTCGATCTTTTCCAACATCTGATGCGCGTTCCGGCCGACCGTGCTGATCATTTTTGAAGAATGTGGTTCTGTTACCCTTAGGGTAAGGATATCGCTGAGGATCGAAATACTGCTAAGGGTCGAACCGACATCATCATGCAGGTCGGAAGAGATCCGGGTCCGCAACCTTTCCATTTTCACCAGCTGACGGATACGATATTGATAGATCAGGACAAATAACGCCGAAATAATTAAAAAAAGAGAAAGGACGAACCACCATGTTTTCCAGAAAAACGGGCGGATTATGAACCGTACCGATTGCTCCTGCTCCAGCCATACCCCACGGTTGGAAACCTTAAATACGAACCGGTATTCACCAGGGGGCAGATTTGTGTAATGGGCTTCACGCCCAATACCGGTAATGATCCAATCGTCATCAAACCCCTCCAGCTTGTATTTAAACCGGATCTGTTCCACGTCGTGATAACAAATGGCCGCATAGCGAAAACGAATATTATTCTGATCGGCACGTAACCGGAATTTCGCCAGAGAACTGCCGGGAGTCCCCAGCGGAAGTAAGTCCCCATTCACCTCTATCGCTTCAAGGATCAGATTGATCGACATCGGAGTGAAATCAAGATCACTGATGTTACGGATCTCAAATCCATTTTTGCCTCCGAGATAGATGGTCCCTTCCGGGTCAACATAAAGGCTTTCATCATAGGTTAGCGCGTGGGTCAATCCATTATACTCATTAAAAAAATGGATCGATTCATTGAAAGGATCAATGTGGATCAAACCATAATTGATCAGCCATAGTCCACCGGACGGGTCTTTGGCCATCTTCCCGATCGAAGGGTCATTCAGTCCGTTGGTTGTGTTGAATAATTTAAGGTCATAGGAGCCGTCCTGTCTCTCAGTGACCCGCAGTAAACCCTCCACATCGATCGTAATCCACAACCTGCCAAGCGAATCCTCCTCTATTCCGTTAATCCATTGCTTGGTAATCCCGTTTTTAATAAGTGTATCCATGAAGTCATTGTAAAACTTACCGGTAGCCGGATCGAAGATGCTGATGCCGTTGTCGCTCCCGATCCAGATTTTGCCCTTTTTATCCTGACAAAAAGCCCGGATCCTTCCCCCATCAATGATGCTGTAGGAATTCAAAGGATCATGTAAAAAATGAGTAAAAATTTTTCTTTCAGGTCCTAAACGGAAGACGCCTTCATGCCGTGTTCCGATCCAGATATTCCCCGCCCGGTCTTCATACGGGCAATAAAGCCAGGGTTCCTTCATCGGCAAAGGCATCCCGCCCGGCAAACGGAATAACATCAATTTCTTTTCCGGCCGGTCAAGGTAATAAAGATTACTGTGGGTCGATAGCCATAAAACCTGATGAGAATCCTTTAAAAACCCGGTAATGCTAAACCCGTACTTTCCGGGATTGATATCCGGTGGTATCAGGAACCAGGTTCCGGTCGCTTCATCAAATTCATATAATCCCTTCGCATCAATCCCTCCCACATATAGCTTTTTCGTTGGAATATCCTTGTAAAATGAACTGATGGAATAGCATGGATAAGGAACTTCCCTGTATTTAAAAGGGGAGATGCCCAGGTTAAGGATGCTGATCCCTTCTTCGGAGCTGATCCAGAGATCGGAGTATTTATTCATGAACCTTACCGTATTGAGGGAGTTTGAGATGAGTGATTTTTCCTCTGACGGGTCTTTCCGGATAAAGATAAAACGCTCCGACTTCTTGTTGAATATACCGAGTCCGTTATCAATGGTTGCCAGCCAGAATTCATCAGGTCCTTTTGGCGCAATCCCGATTATACTGACCGGAGTATTCGGGGTACAGGGGAACTCCCTCCACTTCCCTGTTGTCAGATCCAAACAATTCAGCCCGGTTCCCCAACCGCAACTCCATAAAAGATGCTGATCTTCCAGGTACAAATCGATGATCCCATATCCGTTATTGATGATCTTTTTAAAGTCTTTAACGATGGTATGGTTCTGTTTATCAAACTGAAGAATTCCACCCAGCGTAGCGATAATCAGTTTGCCACGATCGGATGGATCCTGTAGAATCTGTGAGATATAATCAAAGAAAAATTCCCGGTCTGTTTTCCGGTCACTTTTTTTCAGGTGAATGGTCTCATAACGGATCGGGCGCACTGTCATATGAACCAATCCTGCATCTGTTCCGATCCATAAGGTTTTGTCAGCGTCCTCAAATATCCGGGTAAGCCGGTTCAGAGGGAAGCGATTTTTACCCGTTCCGTAATAAGGATAATTTGTAAAGGTCCCGGTTTTGGGATCGTACACAGAAAGACCATCATGTGTGGCAATCCAAAGCAAAGAATCATGCGACAGTAAAAAAGCATTGATCGTGTTGTCGAGGACAGAAGAGGGATCTTTTTTATCATGCGTAAAAACCTTGATGTTCTTACCATCAAACCGTGCCAGACCATTATCCGTACCAATCCAGACATATCCGGTGAAGTCCTGGACCATGCAACGGATACGGTTGGATGGCAGTCCGTTTTCGCGGGTAAGGTGTGAGAAGTAAAAAACCGGTTGGGAATGCAATCCAAACGGGATCAAAGTCAAGAAAAAAATAATGGTAGTCCACCATTGATATTTATGGATAAAACCAATCTTCATATGACAATTTCCAGCTTAGTGCCTGAGGTTGATTAACAAATGTACGAAGCCATATTCTCCTGACCAAGATTTAAACTAAAGGATTAAATATTTGCATTTTCAACCGCCGTAAGGTTATACGAAGGAACCGTTCCGGTATGGACAAGCCTTCCGGCAATTGGCACATTGATAGATATGCCACCCTCTGACATGCCGGATAAATGATTTTTCGCGGCACTTTTTCTGGATGACCGTTATCCCGTTCAAAGCTTGAGCCGGACAGGCATCAAGGCAAAGCCGGCAATCCGGAGGACAGGTAAAATCATCCACCATCGGATCCGGTTCAATTGCTGCATCCGTCAGCACGGCACCGATATAAACCATATTGCCCAGTTCGCGGTTGATCAGCAGCGTGTTCCTGCCCAGAATTCCCAGTCCGGCATGAAAAGCAGCATGACGTAATGACATGATCCCCATTCCACGCATGTTCTCTGCATCCCAGTATAGATAAGGGTCATCGCTGGGGACCGGAACCGCATGGATATGCAATGCTTCTAGGTTCGTACAAAGGTTTAATCCGATCTGATCTAAAATTGAATAGCAAACCAGTGCAGTATTCGTATAGGGTACCAGATTCTCTGCGAGGATCATCTCTGAGGGTAGTTTCTTCAGGAAAACCACAACAGACCTGCATTTGGAATAAATATCCACAGGATGGAACCCGGAAGGGGCGGATGAAAATCTGTCGATGCCGGCGATCCCGCATTTGTCGGCACCGAAACGGAGCGTCATGGATTTAATTGCTTCCGATGGTAGCATGAGGTATGGAATTAAGATCGGTTATTGCTTGCCTGTGACGGCGAATCGAAAGGGAATCGTGGCCTGACACTTCTGCCGACCGGGCAAACAGCGACACATATCCCGCATATCCTCCGGTCAATCCTGAGGTGGATGCGACCAAACTCATTACATTTTTCCCTGCATTTAAAAGCATCAAAAAAGATATCCCGGTCTGTGCCGATATCCCATAGCTGGCCTGTTGCTGCCCGGGCCGGACATTTCTCTACACAGAGAGAACATTTCCCGCATCTGCTTTGATTGACCGGCGTATGCTCAGGACCGATTTCCGTATCGATCAGAATGCTGGACAGCCTCAACCTTGCCCCGAATTTTTCCGATATGAAAAGATCCGTTTTCCCGATCCAGCCAAGTCCGGCCCTCGTTGCTACCATTTTATGAGAAATCTCATATCTCAAAGTAGGCAGATACGCATCAAATTCACCGGAACTAAGGGAAATGGTCGGACCTATTGCAACAGCCCTGGTCCCTGCCTTGTTCAGATCCGCAGCAATGTTGGAGGAAAGGGTCTGCAGCTGCTGATTGATTTCTACGTAATGATTAAAATATGCAAGGGTCGGAGCATCTTTAATACCATCCACAATTTCATCATCCAGTTTTCTGATAATGGATATCCCATAAGGATAGCTATCAAACTTTTCAGGGAGAAGTCCATGCAGATCGGCAAATCCATAAATATGTCCGGGTATTGGATTCAGATGGCTACCGACAATGTCGTTTACTTTCCGGGAGGTCATTTCTTGTCGTAACATCCGGTTTTTTCATTTGTTGCCCGGTGCTTTGGTTAAATAATATCCATCCGGAATCCGGCCGGAAAGAAGGAGACTATTTCACCTTCACCTTTGATTTCACTTCTTCCACGAATCCCTTGCAGGGTTTGAAGGCAGGAATGAAGTGTGCAGGAATATCGACCGTTGTGCCTTTGGTTATATTGCGTCCCTTCTTCTGGGCACGCTTTTTCAAAATGAACGATCCGAATCCGCGCAGGAATATTTCATTCCCCGCGATCATAGACTTTTCCATTGTGCTCATCAGAGATTCCACAATTATAGAAACGGTTTGTTTTTCCAAACCTGTTTCAGCAACAATCCGGGCAACAATTTCAGCTTTGGTCATGATTTAAAGGTTTAATGAATGAATAAGCAAATATACTTTTTTTCAGATGCACAAAGGATGTATAAGTTCATAATTTATTTAGGATTTCTGATCGGTGAATGGTTTGGAAAAGGAACCGGATGTTCAGCATTATGAGCCGGCAGGTACCAGTTGTTCCAAAATCCCCACCGCATCCTTTACATATTTGACACAGACTGTTTCAAACAGTCTCTTCTCTTTGATTTTTTCCAGATCGGAAGGATCATTCATGATCAATCCGCCAAGCAATTCCTTACAACAAACGGAACCGTTACGTTCAATAAATGCTTCACAAAACCCAAGACTCTTCCGGTAAGTCGTTTCTTTGTTTGAAGCCGGATCACTCGCCCCTCTTCCGTAAAAGATCCCGAGGACCATCAAGGCTCCGGTAACAGCACCGCAGGTCAGTTGCTGCCGGCCCATACCTCCTCCGAAGGCGCATCCGATCTTCAGGCATTGGTCTTCGGTCAATCCGTGATCTTTGCCAAAGGAAGTGAAAACGGCCTGGGAACAATTATAACCGTCGGCGAAATACAGGGTTGCATCTTCTGCTCTGGTCATACCAGATATGCTTTGGAGTAAAAGGAAGGGTTTATCAGGATACAAAGTAATGGAAAAAAATTCATTAAATTAGTAGCTCTAAAAAATGAACATCATGTCAGCACCTTTAAAAAAATTCAACCAGATCATCATTCCTGTGATCCTGGTCGCCTGCCTGATCCTTTTAGCCGGATGTGCCAACCGTGAAATCGTTACTGCTTGTCTCAAGGGCCATATGTATGGTTTCTGGGGCGGGTTATGGCACGGGATCATCGCCCCGATTGATCTGATCGCCATGCTGTGGCGTAACGATGTCGCAGTCTTTGCTCCGAACAACAACGGGGCCTGGTATGCCTTCGGATTCATTATCGGCAGCGGTGGCTGGGGATTCCTGGGAGGCCACGGTGTTTCCAGGAGCCGCCGTTAACCGGATGGACGGGGCATCCTGCAGGTACATCGCTTAAGGGATATCAATGACGAAGGAAGTCTCCACATCGGGGATGGATTTCACCGTCAGGGTGCCGCGGTGCAGTTGAACGATCTGCCGCGACAGGCTCAATCCGATCCCGGTCCCTTTCTCTTTGGTGGTATAGAAAGGCACGAAGATCTTATCGAGATGGGTTACGGGAATTCCTTTACCGTTATCTGAAACGATGAGGTGTGTTCTTCCGTTGATCATTGAGATTGCCTGCAGGCTGACCGATGGTTTCGGAGTCTGGTTCAACGACTCAATGGCATTCTTCACCAGATTGATAACGGCCTGTTCCATGAGTGAGGCATCGGCATAGATCCAGGCAGCGCCTTTTTCGATGTGGCTTGAAAAAGCAATTTGGCGTTCCCTGAAGAGAGGCTGAAAAAGCAAGTGGATCCTTTCAAAGAACCGGTGGGTTTCAACTTTGTCGATAACGGGCATGGGGATACGCAGCAGGTCGTGAAAGGCTTGTGTAAATCCCAGTAATCCTTTGCTCCGGATGGCAATCGCTTCAAGCCCTTCCGTAAGGAAATCGATGGTAACGGACGTGATCGCCTGTTGGTTCTCCCTTTCCGCCAGAACCCGTTCATACAGGCTCCCTGTCAGGGAGGTAATCGGAGTCACTGAATTCATGATCTCATGCGTCAGTACCCGGATCAGCTTCTGCCACGATTCAATTTCCTTTTCATCAAGTTCCTGGCCGATATTCTGTAAGGTGATGAGCTTGTATCCGGTTTCCATGAGTTTGAATTCGGAACAGATAAGCGAAACCTGGAAGATCTCCCCCCTGGAAAAATATTTAACCAGCCGCCGCTCACCCGACCGGATCCGTTTCAATTCCAGATATAAATCCGGAGTCCTTTCTTCCAGCCTGGCAAGCGAGTGAATGGGGACAGACTGAACGAGATCCTTGAAAGCGCGGTTAACCAGAAAGATCTTCCCGTCCTCCTCAAAGCAGATGATCCCGATATCAACCTGTTCCACCAGGGTTTGCAGAAAGAGGTGCTGCACCTCTTTTTCCGTGCGGATTTTATTGAATTTTGAACTTATCTGGTGAAAGAGATCATAGATTCCGGCGACAGGCTTTTTCTTACCCCGCCGTAAACGGTATACGGTAAAATCGTTATTCAGCAAAGCAGTGAGGAAGATGCTGACATCGGAGTAAACCCGGCTCAGAAAGAAATACAATTCGGCTGCCAGTCCACTCACCAGAAAAAAGGCAAACACGGAACGGATGATATTTTTCTGAATAAAGAGGCAGTATAGCAAAAGGCCGGTGGCAAGGACCAGGCCGGTAATCCTCAGGATCAGGAGGATACGGAAGTTCTTAGAGCCCATATTTTTCAATTCTCCGGTACAGTGCACCCCGTGTCAATCCTAGTTCCGGGGCAGCCCTGCTGATGTTTCCATTGTGTTTTTTAAGGCAATTGACGATGGTTGTCTTTTCCAGCCGGTCCAGATCGTAAGTTGAATCGCTGGAAGCTTCCGGCTTTTCTTCAACCGAAAAGTTGAAATCGTCAATCGACAAAACCTTTTGCGTACACAGGATTATCGCCCTTTCAACGGCATGCCGGAGCTCCCTGACATTCCCGGGCCAGTGGTATTCCTTCAGCCAGGCAAGAAGAGCATCGGGAACCATGGTCTCCGGCTTGTTGTATTTCCTTCGATAGATCCCGACGAAATGATGGACAAGCAACGGAATGTCCCCGGCCCGTTCACGAAGCGGAGGAATTGCAATTTCAACGGTATTGATGCGGTACAACAGATCCTGCCTGAAAGTTTCGTCCCGGATCATCTGATGGATCGGTTTATTGGTGGCACAGACCAGACGAACGTCTATATCTGTCAGCTTATTGCTACCGACCCGGGTGATGATCCGGTTTTGTAATACAGCCAGCAGCTTTGCCTGCATAGACACGGACAGATTTCCGATCTCATCAAGGAACAGGGTTCCGCCGGAAGCTGCCTCGAACCTGCCGATGCGGTCTTCCCGTGCATCAGTGAATGCCCCCTTTACATGACCGAAGAGTTCGCTTTCGAAAAGGGTTTCAGGAATGGATGAAAGATCTACGGTGACAAATACTTCACCGGCCCTGGGTGACTTCTGATGAATGGCCCTGGCGACCAACTCCTTACCGGTACCGTTTTCCCCAAGGATCAGGATGTTGGCATCCGTCGGTGCCACTTTCCCGATGGTTTCAAAAACCTTTTTCATGGGGGATGACTGGCCGACCATATCACCGAAAACCGGATCATTTGTCCGGTTAAGCGCTTGCTGACGGTCTTTCAGGAAATGTACCGTTTTCTCTGATTTGCTTAACTTTGCTGCAGCATGGACCGTGGCCAGGATTTTTCCGTTTTCCCATGGCTTGACGACGAAGTCGGTAGCTCCCAGTTTGATCGCATCGACGGCTACCGCGATGTCGCTATATGCCGTGATCAGAATGACATTGGTCCCCGGTGACATTTCCCGGATCTTTTTCAGCCATAGCAATCCTTCCCTGCAGGAAATCTCCCCGGGTGAGAAATTCATGTCGAGCAGCAACACGTCAATCCCGTTTTCCTGAAGAAGTCCCGGTATCATTTCAGGGGAAGGAATACCGGTGATTTTTATATAGAAGGGTTCCAGTAATACTTTCAGGCTCAGCCGGATGAATTCATCATCATCCGCAACGACAATATGCAGGTCTTCTTTCATTTAGGAGTGACCCCACCCCTTTACCCCTCCCCTTCAAGGGGAGGGGCAGGGGAGAGGTCCATTTTATAGTCACTTCCAAAGATAAAATAAATGTCCGGAAACGGACATGTGAATTGTTGTATTTCCGGACAGTTTATTTCATATTGGTTAAGATCTCCTGTGCAATTAACATTAAATCAAATATTTAAAAATTTGGCATATCGTTTGCTATCACCCATTCACGATCTCAACAATGAAACCATGATCCGAAATTTTATTCTTGTCTTTTTCCGGAATATCATCAAAAGCCCGGTTTATTCTCTGATCAATATTCTCGGGTTATCTATGGGGCTGGCCTGCGCCATACTGATCCTGATGTGGGTAACCAATGAAGTGAATTATGACAAGTGTCATGATAAATACGATCATCTTTACTCGGTTTTCGAAATTCAGACTTACTCCGATGGGGTTCCCTTTTATACCTATTGCACTCCGACACCGCTGAACCAGTTCCTGATCAAGAACTTTCCCGAAATTCAGACAAGCACAAGGATCTGGTTCACCCCGATCGTGATAAAATATGCCAACAAGCTGATCAAAGAACCGAAATGTAGTTTTGCGGACACTACCGTTTTTGATGTCCTGACCATACCCTTTGTCAAAGGGGATCCGAAAACCTGCCTGAAAGACAAATATTCGGTAATCATGGATGAAGAGACCGCCAGGAAATATTTTTCCACTTCCGATCCGATCGGCCGGATCATTAAAATCAACAATACCATAAACTGCAAGGTAACCGGAGTCTACAGGAAATTACCAGACAACACGAGTTTCAAGTGTACGTGTTTTTTCCCGATGGAATTGGCTCCGGTTGTCTTCAATTCAATCAACCTTACGGATTGGGGTACCAATTTCCTTTTCACCCTTACGCTTCTGAAAGAAAATGCAAACTTGCCAACCCTGGAACAGAAAGTGAATATTATCCGGAAGCAAATGGATCCTCAGACGAGGACAACCTTTCATTTCAGGCCGATTGCCTTGTTACGGTTACAAAGCCTTGATCCCGGCCAGCCCGGGGGCGGAGTGGTTGTGACCATCCTGACCTCATCGGCTATATTTCTGCTCCTGATCGCATGCATCAACTTCATGAATCTTTCCACGGCACGGTCTGCCAACCGGGCCAGGGAAGTGGGTATCAGGAAAGTAGTGGGAACCGACCGGATGACGATCGCCGGGCAATTTCTCGGTGAATCGTTGATCATTTCCTTTATTTCATTCGGATTCTCGATCCTTTTGACCGATTTGTTCCTTCCTACCTTCAATGCCCTTTCCAGGAAAACCCTTTCCATTTCCGATTGGAGTTTTCCCTTTATTTTGGGATTGATTTTACTGACCGTTGTGGTTGGATTGATATCCGGCTCCTATCCGGCACTATACCTTTCACGGTTCCGGCCGACCGAGGTACTGAAAGGCACGCTCAGCAGGGGCGCTAAAAGCGCTACTTTCCGGAAGGTCATGGTGGTTTTACAATTCACCCTTACGATCGTTCTGATCATTAATACCACCTTCCTTTTCAGACAACTTATTTATATTCAAAACAAGGAGCTTGGCCTGGACCGTCAGAATGAATTGTATCTGACCATCGACCAAAGAATGTGTGCAAAATATGATCTGCTTAAGTCAAAGCTGAAGGAGATCCCAGAGGTCGTAAACGTCACTGCCTGTTCAGAACCCCCTGTCAGCATAGGGAGCAACACCAGCGGGATCCAGTGGGACGGGCTCGACACCGTGAAAGGGGTATTGTTTACTTCTCTTATCGCGGATGAAGAGATGCTGGAGACCTTCAGGCTTCAAATCGTTGAAGGAAGAAATTTTGATGAAGATCTCCCCACCGATACAGCCAACTTCCTGATCAACGAAACAGCTGCACGGATCATCGGGAAAAAACCGATCGTCGGTGCGAATTTCGGCGTATGGGGGGTCAAGGGGAAAATCATTGGTGTGGTAAAGGATTTTAATTATCAGCACCTGCAAAACAAGATTGAGCCGCTCTTCATTATGTCGGCTTACCGGCAGTACTCGAATACTATCATAATCCGGCTACATTCGAATGATATGGATAAGGCAGTGCAGAGGGTACAATCTGCGGTCAAAGCGGTTTATCCCGATTTTCCTTTTGAAAAGGGATGGATTAGTGATATCTTTGAAGCCAACTATCAGCAAGAAAGACAGATCAGGGATATCTTGAAATATTTTACTTTTATTGCCCTGTTCATTTCCTGTTTGGGTTTGTTGGCACTTTCTGCCTACATTTCTGAACAACAATCAAAAGCAATGGTGATACATAAAGTACATGGTGCTTCCTTTTTGCGGATCCTTGTGATGATGATGTGGGAGTTCGGGAAATGGGTCATCTTGAGTGCCTGCATTGCCATACCCGTTGCATATTATTCCGTTACACAATTTTTCAGGAGCTATGCCTTTCACACCCCTGTTTCTCCATGGGTTTTCCTGGTCGCCTGTGCAGGCGCCATCCTTATTGCAGCGCTGACGGTACTTTACCAGGCAATGAAAACAGCGAGGCGTAACCCCGTCGACTATTTGAAATATGAATAACCTTTAAGCCAAAAAAACTAAATGATTATGATCAAAACGACCAATCTCTGCAAAGTATTCAGGACCGATGAAATCGAGACGACTGCACTGAACAATGTGAGTTTCGAAGTTAAGAAAGGGGAATTTGTAGCCATCATGGGACCTTCCGGATGCGGAAAATCAACCTTGCTCAACATCCTTGGATTACTGGACAACCCGACGAGCGGCGATTATTTCTTCCTCGATCAGAATGTCAGCCCCCTGTCGGAACGGCAACGTGCAAAGCTGCGCAAGCACAACATCGGCTTCGTATTTCAGAACTTCAACCTGATCGATGAACTGAATGTCTTTGAGAACGTGGAACTTCCCCTTTTATACCTGGGGATGTCCTCGAAAGAACGGAGGACACGGGTGGAGAAGGTCCTCGAGCAGGTAGAGATCGGACACCGTAAAAAACATTTTCCGGCCCAATTGTCGGGCGGACAACAGCAAAGGGTTGCCGTTGCCCGTGCGGTGGTTGCCAACCCCTCCCTGATCCTTGCCGATGAGCCAACCGGAAACCTTGATTCAGCCCATGGTGAAGAAGTAATGAATATGCTGACCGCTTTGAACGACAAAGGGACGACCATCATCATGGTGACCCATAACCAACGGGATGCCAAGTACAGCCGGCGGATCATCAACCTGTTCGACGGACAGATCATCAGTGAGAACCGGTAACTTTTTAACAGAATGAACGTCTGACGGACGGAAAAACATGTGACTTTAATCTGACTGTAAAAAACACAGAACCGGGGAAATGGTCATGGGGATGGATAGACAAATAGAGAAAAAGCGGTGGCCTCTGAAAAAGGTCCTTTACCTTACCGGTGGTGCGGTATTTCTGATATTAATCCTCTATCTGTTTTTCTTCAGGGATACCACTTCAAGGCTTTATGTGGAGAAAGAGCGGGTAACCATTGCCATAGCCGAACGCGCCAATTTCCAGGAGTTCATCCCCCTCGATGGTACTGTTTTACCGATCAAGACGGTTGTCATCGATGCCGTACAGGGGGGAAGAGTGGAAAAGATCTTCGTGGAAGATGGTGCCATGCTTCACTCGGGCGACACCATCCTGAAACTCTCCAATCCAAGTGTTGAGCTCGATTACATGTATCGTGAAACGCAGATGTACGACATCATCAACAACCTTCAGAATACCAAGCTGAACATCGAGCAAACGAAGTTTCTGCGTGAGAAGGAAATTGCAGATCTCGATTACAAGATCGACAAGACCAAGACCGATTTTGATCTGAAAGAAAGGTTCCATAAAGAAGATCTGATATCGGATAAGGAATTCGAAGATGCCAAACGGGAATACCTGTCGCTGATCCGGCAAAGGAACATCAGTGTCCGATCGCAGAAGCACGATTCGATCTTTAACGTTCTCCAGATCATCCAGATCAAGCAGTCGATCGACCGGCTGACAAAGAACCTCGCCCTGCTGAAAGAGAATCTGGGGAACCTCTATATCCGGGTACCTTTCTCGGGCCAGCTATCGAATTTTGACTGTGAAATCGGAGAGACCAAGACTACCGGCCAGAACATCGGTCAGATCGATGTCAGGGACGGGTTCAAGATAAACGGGAAAATTGATGAACGTTACATCACGAGGGTTTTCAAAGGCCAAGAAGGAGAGCTTGATTTTAACGGCACGCTGTATCCCATCCAGATCCACAAGATCTATACAAAAGTGAGTAGTGGCTCGTTTGAGGTTGATTTCATCTTTAGCCGGAATATCCCAGAGAACCTGAAGATCGGGCAAACCCTTCCCGTTCAGCTGAAATTCAGCGGAGTTACGAAATGCATTGTGATACCACGCGGCGGATTTTACCAGGAAACCGGCGGAAACTGGATATATGTTGTGGATCCCGGGGAGGGCCTCGCGTATAAACATAACATCCGGATCGGCCGGCAAAACACAAACTCCTATGAGGTGCTGGAAGGCCTCAGTCCGGGACAGAAAGTGGTCGTCTCATCCTATGAATCCTTTGGCGGAAAGGATAAGCTGATCTTTAAATAATCCATTTACCAAATCATCATTCCGGGTCGATACTTTCCGGAGTTAATTCTCCCGGATAAACCGGTACAATCGGGATATTCCCCGCTGGCCAAATCAAACGGTTAATACCGCGAGCCGCTATTCATACTTGAGTGCTTCTACCGGATTGCCGAGAGCCACCTTGATGGCCTGGAAGCTGATCGCCAGCCATCCGATCATCAGGGCAATCAGGGTAGAAAGGATATAGGTCATAGGGCCAACATAAATATGGTCAGCAAACGATTGCAGCCAAAACCGGGTGCTGATAAAGGCGATGATCCAGGCGAAAATGGTTGCAATGACAATGAATTTCAGCACCTCCGTTGAAAGCAGCCAGATGATATTCGGAATGCTTGCTCCCAATACTTTGCGTAATCCAATTTCCCGGGTACGGGCAACCGAAGTATAGGTGATCAGTCCGAGTAATCCCAGACAGGCGATGAACACCGCCAGGATAGCAAAGAGGGTGAAGATTTTTTCAATTTTCATTTCCGTAGTGTACAGCCTTGCAAAATCATCATCAAAGAAAAAGGACTGGAACGGTTGCATCGCAGAATATTTCTTCCAGGTCTTTTCAATATAAGCAAGGGTCCCTCCGTAATTATTTGTCTTTAACCGGATGATAAGGTATCCCTCCTGGTTTCCGCGCATGATGGTCAGACATGCCGGAGCAATTGGTTTGTGCAACGATTCGATATTGAAATCCTTGACCACCCCGATGACCGGGAGTTTCGTAAATGTCCCCTGGTTGGCCGGCTGAAGAATGTTTTTACCAATGGGATCTAAAAAACCAAACGCTTTTACTGCCGTTTCGTTTATAATGATGGCTGAGGAATCGGTCTTATAATCCCGGGAAAAAAACCTGCCTTTCACCAGTTTTAACCCAAGAACATCCGGGTATTCAAAACTGACACGGTTCTGCAGCAGAAGGTAAGTGCCTTTTTCCGGGTCATCTTCCTTTAAAAATCCGTTATTGCTATGGCTCTTCCCGGGTATGGCAACCGCATTTGCAACGCCGCTGATATTCGGGTTTTTCAGCAGCTCGATCTTAAGACTTTCGATGTGATTTTGCAGCGCATCCGGTCGTCGTACCACAAGCAGCTGTTCTTTATCAAATCCCAGTTCCTTGTTCAGCATATACTTCAGTTGGCGGGAAACTACGACCGTGCCGATGATAATAGTTATGGAAATGATGAACTGGAGGATCACCAGCAGCCCTCTCAATCCGCCGGATCCGCCTCCGGGAGTGATCATCCCTTTAAGAACCAGGATGGGATTGAATGAAGCAAGGACAAAGGCGGGATAGATACCGGCAAGGATTCCGACCACAACCGCCAGTAATAAGAGGAGAAATAATCCGGCAGGATGGGTGAAAAGACCAAGATGAATCTGGATTCCCAATAACTCATTAAAGTTGGGTGTCAGGAATGTAACAAGGATGGTGGCAAGGATGGTTGCAATCAGCGCAAGCATGACCGACTCCCCGATAAACTGAACCATAAGAGCCCGCCGTGTCGAACCCAGGGTTTTTCTTATACCGACCTCCTTGGCACGGGATGTGGACTTTGCCGTAGCCAGGTTGACAAAATTGATTACTGCAAGGATCAGGATGAACAAGGCGACAATGGAAAAGATCTCTACATAGGTCATGCTGCCGTTGGGCTCAATTTCGACCTGGATATTTGATTTCAGATGAATGTCTTTTAAGGGTTGTAAATAATAACCGAACGAATCGCCGGCTTTCCTGAAATCTGCGATGGTGATACCCAGAATCTTTTTCAACTGGGGCCCCACATATTTTTCGATCATTTGCTGGATCTTATTTTCAAATGCTACAGGGTCAGTCCCCTTTTTCAGGACAAAATAGGTGTAGAAGCTATGGCTGATCCATTGGTTATTCCTCGAGTAGCCGATGGAATTCAGCGACCCAAGCATATCGAAATGCATGTGGGAATTGGCAGGCACTTCCTCCATGATCCCGGTCACTTTGTATAAAACCGTATCGGATTCCACTATCAACGTTTTGCCCATAGGGTCCTGATCCCCGAAATAACGCCGGGCAGCCGATTGCGAAAGAATCATCGAACGGGGATTTACCAGGGCGGTAGAAGGATTTCCCTGGATCAGCCTGAAGTCAAAAACGTTGAAAAAGCTGGAATCAGCAAAAAGAACATTATCTTCATTGAATCCTTTATCCTGATAACGGATCAGCCAGGCCCCGAACCGGGCTACCCGGGTTGCCTGCTCTACCTCGGGGTAATCGGCAACCAGGGCTTTAGCCATAGGGGCAGCCGTGATCGCCTGGTCGAGCATCTGACCCGACAATTGTCCTTTGACCTTGACACGGTAAATGTTTTCGTATTTCGAATGAAACCGGTCGTAACTTAATTCGTTAAGGACATACAACGAAATGAAGATAAAACTGGTAAGGCCTATTGCCAGACCAAGAATGTTGATGATCAGGTATCCTTTATGCTTGATAAGATTCCGGAAAGCAGTAACGAGAAAATTTCTAATCATGGCTTGAATTTTCTTGTTACAAAGCTATCAAATAAATCGAATGGCGCACAACCGGTGAAAGAAAAGGATAGTTGATAATCAGCTTCCCTGAGAGGAAGTACTCCGGAGAAAAAAAGCAGTCTGTATTACTTGATCTGACTCAGGCCCTGAGCAGCGGAGACATCCTTCGGCTTGAGCAGCATCACCTTGTTGAACATCACCTCTGCTTCCCTCATCTTGTTTAGTTTAAAAAGGATCCAGGCATAAAGAATATGACTGTCATAATCAAAGGGATACAGGTTAACCACTTTTTCGATAAACCGTTTGGCTGTTTCATATTCCAGTTTCCCGTAATTGATGGAAGCCATCCGGTAATTCACGACCGTATTCTGGGGATCGATCTTCAGGATCTCCTGATATTGGTGAATGACCTGGTCGAGGTTCCCAAGGGCATAGGCAGGATTGACATATCCAAGTCTTGGTTCTATGGCATAAGGTCTTAATGCGATTGCCTTCTGGTAAAATGCAGTTGATTCGGTAAACAATCCGGCCAGGTAATTCAGCCAGCCAAGCCTGACATTGACTTCATAGGAATTCTCATCATAAACAGCAGTAATTGTTGCAATGGCCTTGGAAAACTCCCCCCTTTTTTCCTGTGCATAGCTGGTTTCAAAAGCATCCTGCATCGCTTCTATATTGGTTTGGGCTTTAACAATCATGGTGGGCATCAGCAGGATAAAAAGAAGGAAGAACACCCGGTATCCTTTTTGCATCATCCGGTGTATAGGGAATAATCCATAATAACTATCGGCCGGTTTCGTCAGATCCTTGTCAGGCAAAGTGGTAACAGTATCATGCGGTAGCCGGATAGCGGCATTTTTTGTTCGTCTCATTTTTCTTATAATTTCCATGTTATTCCTCCAATGATGGTGTGCGTTGAATATTTCTGATAACGTGTCTGGGCGGTGGCAGTGAGCTCATTAACGGTTGTTGTATCCCAGGTATAATACAATATGGCATTCTCCTTGCTGAAGAACTGGTAAATGACCGAAATCTGCAAATGTTTTGATGCGACAAATGTCAAGTTCCCGCCTGCCCTGTATCGTATTTTATCGCTGTTGTTAAAAACGACAAATCCGTTTGAAATATTGGAATTGGTGTAATCACCGTAAAGCAGGTTCCCCTCCAGCCATAGCCAGGAGGCAATTTTACCACCCACCCTGGACTCTGTAAGGATACGGGCATCGGTACCCTGTACAAATCCGGTAAACGAAAGGGTTCCATACAGATTTAAATTTCCAAGCGGGAAATAAGTTATGCTGTAGCCTGCCTGACCTTGTTTCTGATTGTTCAGGTTGGAATAACTTCCGAACAGGCCGATGGTTACCCTTGAAAAATCGTGATACAAAGAAATTCCAACCACATAGTTATAAAATGAAGTATCGGTTTGCGGGTATTTATAAACAGAACGTGTGAACGGGAATGTATGGTATGAGGAATCGGACGCAAGAAAGTAACTGGTATCCTGTACCGTATTTGCCTGATACTGAACCTGAAGGTTTGAATAACGCACATGGATAAGGTGAAAATAGGGAGTTACCCTGAAACTGGCAGAAGGCCTGAATGTGGAAGCCAGGTAAACTTCATCTTGCCTCATCTTGTATGAATAGGTCGTGTCTGTATTTATTTTCGGAAAGGAATAATAGTTCTGATAGCCCCATAAGGTAGTGACGGTTGAATCAAGACGGTCAGTATAATATACATTCTGAATGGTCTTTCTTTTCTGAAAGTCGAGGTAACTGTATCCAACAGTAAGGTTCATGAATTTGCACAGGTTGAAGGTGATGTCGGCATGGCTGTAGAAACTGTTCCCGTATTGATCGGTTTCCCCGTAAATACCATCAGAGCCCATCAGGTTCTGGTGGGTTTTATTGTTAAATCCGGGATTGATCGTAGGACCGGCTTCAATACAGACCTGGTCTACAACCGTCCTCTTTGCATTCAGTTTTGTCCTGGTTCCTTGGTCAAGCTTATCGGCGATGATAGCGGCATCTCCGGGCCGGTTTGCATAAAGCAGTGAAAGGTAAAGGTATTCATTAGTGAATGCGTCGGATGAATTGAACTGATAAGCTTTTGAAAAGTGTTCAGCAGCAACGATATATTTTTTTAGTTCGAAGTAAGCAACCCCGATCCTGACACGGAGATAGAAATAATCGATGTCCTGGTTCAATGCTTCTTTACCGACCTGAATGAGATCGTCCCAGCTTTTCTCCAGGTAAAGCTGATAGGTGATAGAATCGACCATACGGGTATCAAGCTTTTCCCTTGCATGGACAGAACCAAGCATAGTCAGTAATATCAATAAGGAAAAAACAATTTTTCTTCTCATCCGGTAACAAGTTTAAATTCAATCCGCTGTCCATGTCGTATGATCGTGAATGTCTCCAGTCCCAGGTCGGTAATATAGCATTCAAATTCTAACCGCTTTGTAACAAATTTTCCGATCCTTGAGCAGGTATCTGATTGAAGGCGGATGTTGGTTTGCATCAGATCATCCTCCATTCCCTGATAATGCAGGGTGAACTCCGATCGCATGAATATCCAGAACGGGGCAATCAGATCCTGTAAAATGATGAGCAGGGGATGGTTAAAAACATCAAGAGGATAGGTATCAGTAACCATAAGATTTTTATAATATCCCAGCATAATGGTATAACATCCCAGAAAATAGTAGAAAAGAAGGGTGTTTTTCTTTCCCTCATAATGAGTAAAATAATGGATATCTCCGTCATTCTTGAAATAAGCTCTTGATTTGGTCTCGCTACATTCAATGAACATGTTATTGAGGGAGTCGATCGCTATTTCCCATTCCCCGGAAATTGGATTCCCCTCCTGGCCGATCGCCTGGTATTTAAATTTTTGACCGGGAACCAGATGAAAAGCTTTTGAAAGCGCATTATTCTTAATGATATTTGATACAAAATCCTTATTTCCAGGGATTTCAAATGACTTCAGTTCATGCTTGCCGTTTACATTCCTGATATAATGACCGATAGGGTATTCAATGGTCCTTGAGCCAATATGGGGGGTCGTCTGGATTTGAAAATGAACATGCGGTACAGGCGACCTGCCCGAATTCCCGCAAGCAGCAATGAATTGCCCTCTTGTGACATAATCTCCCGGCGCCACCCGGATACTTTCATTCCTAAGGTGAGACAATTTTGAAAACAGGTGATCACCATGTCGTAGGATAACGGTATTACCCCAGTTGTGTTTCACATTAACATTGCCTGCCTCGTTGTCTTCCACGCTGGTGACAATCTCTTCGACCCTTCCGTCGGCCGGAGCAAGAACCGGTTTATTGAAGCAGTGATACTCTTCCTTATGGTATCCTTCCCCCGCATGGGTTGATCCCTGTTCATCTATAAGCTCGAAATCCCAGGCATGACGCCAGTCACCTTTATGGGTATATAACCCATTATGACCCTGGCTAACAATCCATTCTCCCCAGAAAGGAAGGGAAAAATGATGGAACATCCTTTTTCCGAACCGGGCCCGGTAATTTGTGTTGTTATACAGATTCTTTTCGGGAGAGTAATTCTGGTATCCCGTCAGTTCAGGCCTTGAGAAAAACCGTTCACGGAATCTCAGAACATAAAGGAACACCAGAACAATGATATTAAAGGGCAGCGAAAATACCGAAAGGTGAAACAGGGCAAAAATCGTGTTAACGCTCACCAGGATAATAGAGATAATCGGGGTGAGAAGGATTACCCAGAGGAATGACCAGCGTGAGGGAATGATATAAAAACCTCCGATGGCAATGGAAGTAAGGATAAAGTTGAATCCGATGAAGCTGTATCCGAGTTCACGGAAATCTGCCCCGATAAATTGATAGAAAGCATATGCCGAAAAGAATCCTAAAAGGGACAAAATAAAAGCAATGCGCGAATAAATCAGCAACCCGGCAGCAATCAGTATCCCGGCAAAGAGATGGTACTGGAAAAAGATCGCCCCAAGCGAACGGAAATAAAACTTAATGGAATCAGGCCAGGAAAGGTTATTAAAAAAGTTGAGGAGGCCGACCATCGGCTGTCCGCCTAATGAATACATTTCGTTCAGCATATAGATACCGCGCTCGCTGAGCTGTAAGGAAGAAAACTGGCGGGTTGCCAGGGTGGTCAACCAGATCCCAAGAAGGAATGGGATACTCAGGTACGGTAATCCATATTTTCCGATTACCCCCTCCATCCAAATAGTAAAAAAAAGTGTCAGCAGGGAAGAAAATACCAGGATTAATAAGAATTCGGATCCCGGTTTAAAATCTATGCCCAGGCCCAATCCAACCAGCAGGCTGTTAAAGCCGTAAAGTCCGAGTTTTATATTTGTCCGGTTAAACCCAATGAGATAAGCCACAATGTTGGAAATCATGACGGCCATAAGACCGCTCAGGCCTGCCCAGAAATCGAAGAAAGAAACGATTATCAGGATTACTGCAAAAACTTTGTTGTTTGAGAAAAACACCTGGGTATAACTTCCAGTTATACTCTGAAGGAAAGAAGGAAATATGCTTGAAATCTTCCTGATCATCCTATCTTTTTCAAATGGGTGGGAACTTTTTCCATGGAATTCACATTCTCCAGTGACTCATTATCGCGGATGATATGGGTCCGGCCCTCCATATCTATAAGCACTACCCTGGGTCTCAGCGTGATAAACTGCATCCATTGGGTCATGTTGTAAGCTCCTGTATGATGGATTACCACATGATCATCTTTGTTGAGGAGCGGTAAATTCACATTTTCACGGATCACGTCAATATTCATGCAAAGCGGGCCATATACACATGTTTCTTCGGTATAGTGTGAAAATGGCTGGGCTGGTGAAAGTTTGTGATCGTACCAGAAAGAAGTGAATAGAATATTCACCCCGATATCAAGAATCGTAGTCCTTCGACCTGTACTGGACCGTTTGTTGGAAATCACCGTGCCAAGAAGGAAACCGGCCTCATCAACCAGGGCACGGCCGGTTTCAAGGATCAGCAAGGGCAAATTATCTTTTTTGAAATTACTGTTCAAGAGAGCCGTGGAAATGGCCTCTGCAAAATCGTCAAACCGGGGGTTGGTATCAGACCCGGGAAGATATGCTCCCTTTAAAGTATTTTTTGAAGGGAATCCGCCACCGAGATCCAGGTAGGTTATTTTGTGATTGTATTTTTTTTCAACCGAAAGGGCCAGATCGGCAAGCTTGGAAGCTGCAATCGCATAGGCATTGGGAGAAAGCATAAATGTTCCGATATGACAATGAAGACCAACCAATTCCATTTTATTGGAATGCATGATTTTATTCAGGGCATCCCAGGCTTGACCGTTTTCATAATTGAAACCGAACCGGTCCCACATAGGATGTACACCGGTATCCATATTTACCCTGATCGCCACCCTGGGTCTTTTTTTCAGTCTGTCGGTCAGCTCGGAAATGGTATAGAACTCATCCAGATGATCGATATGGATCAGGGAATCGTTACGGATGGCTTTTATCAAATCTTCTTCCTTTTTATCGGGGCCGTTAAATATGATCTTTTTCCCGTCGATACCAAGGGAAATAGCTTTGTCGTATTCGAAACCCGACACCACCTCAGCCCAGGAACCTTCCTGGTGGAAAATCGAACATATGGCATTCAGGTAATTGGTCTTGTACGACCAGGCAAACTGAACCCTGGGGTACCGCGTTTCAAATTCTTTTTTTGCCTTTTTAAGTGTGCTTCGGATCGTTTTCTCGGAGATAACAAAGAGCGGGGAACCATACTGCTCGATGAGATTTTTTACAGAGACATTTTCAATTTGGGTTACCGGCTCAAATTCGGTGCGCGTTCCAAACTTATTGGGCATTCCAGATTCCAGTTTTTTTATCAGTGGCCGTTCATATCGTGTTTTAGCAGACATATGTTGAAGATAAATTATGGATTTAATTTGTTAGTCATCAGTCATTTTATCATATCATCAGAGTTCTCCATAAAGTGAGATCTGTTCAAATTCTTCCCGGTCGACGATCATATCCCAGGAATAGCGGACAAACATTTTTCCAACGGTATAGGTTGCAAAGGGTTTTACCTTTTCACCAAGGGCAAGATTGACCAACGCTTCCGGAATGTTTTGTCCAACACCGACAGCCAGGTAAATCCAGGCGGGTAACCTCGGATTGATCTCAAGCAGATAAATATCACCTGCCTGATTTTTCATGAGTTCCAGCTCGAACCCCCCTCTCCATTTCGTAGCTTTGAGAAATTTCCTGGTCATTTCCAGCATTTTCTCGTCGGCAATGGATATACCACCCCACGCTTTACCTTTATCGGTGATATATTGCTTGCGCATCGGAACGGCTGCGACGGTGTTTCCCTTTCCGTCACCAAGCCCTGTCACATTAAATTCGGTGCCATGGATAAATTCCTGAACGATGATGGGTAATCCCCACTTTGCACTTATCCTGTTGAAAGCGCTTTTAACCTGTTCAAAACTGTATGTAATGGATGCATCATAGAATTTTCCCTTGATAATCATCGGGAAGGAAAAATCGGACGACAGGCTGTGAACCGTATTCAGATCATACAGGACTTTGCTTTTCGGAACATGGATCCCATATTTTTTACCAAAAGCATTCAGATTTACTTTTTCCCGTTCTTCAAACTGGTGAAGGGTCGGAAGGAACATATGAATCCCCTGGGCTTTCAGTTTTGGTTCAAGCTTGATAAATGAGTACAGTTCCGCATCAAAATTGGGTACGATTACGTCAAGCTCCTCTTTTTCATGAATATACTCGAGGCGTTCAAGAAGGGTATCTATTCCAGCCGCAGGGTATGGAATCTGGTAGGTGCGGTTGACGAGATCATGCATAAAGATACCCGGTTCAAGCGATTCATAGGAAAGACCGATGATCCGTACATCGAACGATGATGCTTCCCGGAGTCCCCTGATCACCGATACCCCGGGGCCAGGACTATCGATCGCATTCAATCCGGTTACGGCGATATTAAGCTTTCGTTTCTTCATGATCGAGGAGGTTGTTCGAAGAGAGTAATCCGATAAAATCACTGAGGTCTTTTTCAAAAGTGGTTTTATCTATGGCGTACTTTTGAAATACGGCATCCTCGATCTCAGTCATATTTTTTTCCTGACGGATCAGATTCAGGATATCAATCCCGATCGGATTAACGGAGAAGGATTCGCCGGTGACCGGGTTAAATATCAACCCCGATTCACTGATGGCCACATTTTTTCTGAGTCGCATGGGGCAATTATTTGGATTAAGACGTTGCAATATTATAACCATTATCCCGCATGGATATTATAAAATTCAATAAATGATGTATGAAATTTTAATCTGCCGGTGACTTCACAGCAGGTTGAAATAACAATCCGGTCAGGGACGCCGGGAGAAAAATCCTTTAACGGGTTTCAACAATGGCAGAGCCTTTTTATATATACCGGCAAGAAAGCAGCTTGCCGGTAATATAAAGATGAACCAGATGATACAGACAGGTAAGTTCTGGGTCTTGTAAATCTCTGTGGCAAAATTCCCGATTATTATCCATTGTATGACATAAATTACCGTTACATTCCGGCCGATCCATCTGATTGACCTTAAACAAACAGAATCACCCGCGATCTTATCCGCCTGGTCCGTGATCATCACCCAGAGTGTCATGAACAGGATCATCCATATAAAAAACAGGACCCCATGGTGATAATACTTCCGGTACAGATCACAGGAAACGAAGGCAGCGTAAGGAATTGATACGACCACGACCAGCAGCAGCGGTACTGAAAAAATATAGTTCCGCAGATCGAACTGGACAGTTTTTGGTAATTTCTCCGGCACGAGGCGGAATGAATAACCAAGTAGCACATAGGCAAACCAGGGAAACAACGGAAAGTAAGACCAGTCAATTTTCCCCCAAAAGAAAGCCTGGATATATTCCTCTGAGGATCCTTGAACACTGAAATCCGGCAGGAATGTTCCAGCTGCTGAAACTGCAAGAGCAGCCAGGAGCCACAAGAGACAGTTCTTTTTAAATATGATCCTCAGGGCGGAGATCAGGATGATGCTGAATCCTGCCAGGGTAAGTATATCGGCGCCAAAGATGAACCGGTAAGGGTCCAGGTTCAGTTCTCCTTTTATAACATGTATCAAGAGATTGGCGGAACGTGCGATGTTTAAAGCGATACCGCCGGCAAACAGAAAAATCCCTCTTTTGAAAAGATACATGTGGGATCTTGAAGTGGAAGCCAGAAAATATCCCATCACCGCCATGAAGACCGGGGCACAGAAGGGTCCGCCAAAAAACAGGGACACCTTGCCTAAAGCACTGTCGTATAAATCCTCCCGGGCAAATTGTTCCAGAATATGAACCTGTATCATGCAGATCACGGCGACCCCCTTCAGAAGATCAGCCGTATAGTTTCGTTTAGTTCCTGTTGTTGGTATTTGATTCATTGGCTTGCAGGTAATGCCCGGAGATCAATATGAATCCAGAGACTTTCTAGGGACCGAAGGGTTGTTTTTATAATCCGTAACGGAGATCCCTGTTACGTTTTTGAACTGGGTGCTCAGGTATTGAACACTGCTGTATCCCATCATATAAGCAATCTCACTGAGGGTCAGATCCCCGTATTCGATAAGCTCCTTTACCTTTTCGATCTTTTGCAGGATGATGAACTTCTCCAGGGTCGTCTTTTCATGCTTTGAAAAAAGGGACGAGAGATAGGGATATGACATCTCGAAGCGTTCGACCAGATAGTCGGAATTGCGAACCATCGCGTTATAGGTGGAGTAATGGACAAGATCGATCACAGCCAGCCTGATCTGTTCAACAATCAACTTTTCCTTGTCATGGATGATCTCGAAGCCAAATTGTTCCAGGATGGTTACTATGGATTTCCAGGTAATTATTTTTGGATCATAGGAAAGATGGATCGTTCCCAGTTTCAGTTCCTCGATACGGATTCCATCAACAGATAATTCTTTTTGAAGCAGGTGGATACAACAATTACAGACCATGTTGCGGACATGAATGGTCTTTTTTATCTGGTCAGATTTCTTTTTACCCGGCATATGGGATCAGATCAGTTCACTGCGATAACAATCCTGGCGGATAAAGATAAATAATAACAAGGTAAATGCCCAGAGCGATGATCCGCCATAGCTGATAAAAGGCAGCGGAATCCCGATCACAGGGATGATTCCGAGGGTCATCCCGATGTTGATGGCAAAGTGGATAAAAAGGATAGAGGCCACCCCATACCCGTATAGCCGGCTGAAACGTGATCGCTGCCGGTCGGCGATCCGGATGATCCGGATGCATAACCCTGTCAGGAGCGCTATGACCACAACGCTGCCAAGGAATCCCCATTCCTCACCGATGGTACAGAAGATGAAGTCGGTACTTTGCTCGGGGACAAAGTTATATTTCGTTTGTGTGCCTTTCAGGAAACCTTTCCCGGCAAAGCCGCCCGATCCGATCGCGATCAGCGACTGGTTTACGTTGTAGCCGGCTCCCTTCAGGTCGGTATTGATCCCGAGCAATACCTGGATCCGTTCCCGTTGATGGGGTTTAAGGAATTTTTTTACTGTATAATCGACAGAATAGACATACCCGACCGATAGGAGAAAGGCCAGGCCGATGATCAGAATATGTCTCATTTTCTTTTTACTGTAAAGATAAAAGACCACCGATGTGAATAAAAGGATTCCGGAAAGGATCAGCTTGGGAACTACCAGCGCCAGTACTCCGAGGACCGGCAGCAGGATAAGGATCAATGGGATGAATCCGGGCAGACCGGAACGGTATAACACAATGATCAGTGAAAGAAAAACGATTGCTGAACCCAGGTCGTGCTGTAAAATAACGAGGAAAACAGGAAAGAGGATAAGGAACGCTGACATTATCATGGTCCGGATTTTCCGGATGTCGACATCGAGGGCTGACAGGTATTTGGCGAGCACAAGGCAGGTGGCCATTTTTGCAAATTCGGCTGGCTGTATCCCTAATCCGGCGATCTGGAACCACGATTTGGAACCCGAAATCTCCTTCCCTCCGAAAATGACAACGATCAGCAGAAGGATACAGAAACCATAGATGAAATAGGCAAACTGGGAGAAAAATTTCGGATCGAGCAGCAGGGTGATCATGGCCAGGAGAATGGCCGCCAGGATAAAGATCATCTGCTTGCCATACCGCTGATGAAGGTCCACGATATTGCGGTGTGTCTCATCATAGACTGCGGCATAGACATTCAGCCAGCCGATGATGACCAACGTCAGGTACAGGACCACCAGTATCCAGTCAATCCGGTAAAATATCCCTTTTTCCTCTCTCATCTTCTATAATTTTTCCCGAGATCATGTTCGAGTTGATCATTCGTTCCTCAATATCTTTCCGTTTGACATTCCGCTTTATATATTTTTCGATCATCAGGCTGGCAATCGGGGCGGCCCATGTTGCTCCGAATCCTGCATTTTCCACAACGACGGAAATGGCGATCTTCGGGTTTTCACGGGGAGCGAAGGCAATGAAGATAGAATGATTCTTTCCATGCGGATTTTGTGCCGTACCGGTCTTTCCGCAAACCGTGATGCTGTCGATCCTTGCATTGGTTGCGGTTCCTGCCATTACCACATTTTCCATTCCCTGGATAACCACATCAAAATAAACCGGATCGATATCACATCGCCGTTTTTGAAGGAACACCTTATTCAGGCTGTCTTTTTTACCGATGGCTCTGATGATGTGCGGGGTATAGAAAAAGCCCCTATTTGCGATCAATGCCGAAAGGTTTGCCATCTGGACAGGAGTGATTCCGATTTCCCCCTGACCGATGGCCAGTGAAATGACCGTCATGGAGTGCCAGCGGTTTTTTCCATGGTATTTGTCGTAATAAGCCGTGGAAGGTATATTCCCGTTCAGTTCCCCCGGAATGTCGAGCCCCAGTTTCTTCCCGAATCCCAGGCTCATCACCCGTTTTCGCCAGTTCTCATAACCCTGGCTTGTATTGATAAAGCTTTTTTTGTCGATGATCGACCGGAAAACCCGGCAGAAATAGGTGTTACAGGAATACTGAATGGCCTGGGTAAGGTCAAGGGGTGAAAAATGGGGATGACAAGCGACCGTCTTCCCATTCCCGATAACAAAGCCGCCTGTGCAACCATAACGGGTATCGGGGAAGAGAATCCCTTCCTGTTGTCCGACCAGGGCATCCACCAGCTTGAACGTCGATCCGGGCGGATACATGGCCATGAGGGCACGGTTGAACAGCGGGACCAGGATGGTGTCCTCGCTCAGCAGGATATAGTTCCGTTTGCGTATCTGGCCGATAAGAAGGTTGGGGTCATACGAAGGACTTGACACCAGGCAGAGTATCTCCCCTGTGGAGGGTTCAATAGCCACGATGCTTCCTTTTTTACCGGTCATCAGCAGTTCCCCGTATACCTGCAGGTCGGCATCAAGGGAAGAATAAAGATCAGTACCGGCAACAGCCGTAGTGTCGTATTTGGCGTTCTGGAAGCTACCCTTGTCACGGTTAAATACATCGAACACCCGGATCTTTAGCCCCTTTTTTCCCCGGAGCACTTCTTCATACGATTTTTCGATTCCGCTGATACCGATGTAATCCCCCATCTTATAATAGGGATTCCTTGCAATCAAGTCGGGATTCACCTCCCCGATATAACCGAGGCTATGGGCTGCAATGGGATAGGTATACTTTCTCATGGTACGGGGCTGCACAAAAAAACCGGGAAACCGGAATAGCTTCTCCTCCAGGTAGCCGTAATCAACCCGGCTGATCTGGGATTCGAACACCGAAGGGCGGTAAGAGGAATAATTCCTTGCTCTCTTGAGGCGGTCTTCGAATTCGTTGAGGCTGATCCCGATCAGCCGGCATAGCTCACTGGTATCCATGCGTTTCACCTGGCGCGGAACGACCATGAGGTCATAAGCCGCTTCGTTGTATACCATAAGTTTCCCGAAACGGTCATAAACCAACCCCCGGGTAGGGTATTGCGTGATGTAACGCAATACGTTATTGTTGGAGGAAAGGATGTATTTATCAACCAGGATCTGGACATAAAAAAGCCTGCCGGCATAGACCAGGCCGGTTACAAGAAACAGTCCGATGATGACGTATTTCCGGTTTGAGTAGGTTCGTTCCATCTGATGCTAGTGCTTCCTTAAAATGATCTCCGGAGTAGTCAGAACATTGCTTTTATTAAGGGCACGGTCATAAATGAACAGTTCGAACCGGATGGTATCGAATACCGGGACCGGATTAAGGTCGAGGGTGTCAACAATGATCCCTTTGATCGCTTTGTTGGGGTCGTCGGGGGTAAGATAGGGAATCCTGGCGCTATAAGGTGGATCCAGATCGATCCTGACAAAGGTCCCGTATTGTTTTTCGAAATAGGTGATCACATAGTTATAATAATAAGGACCGTTTTTGTTATAAGGCGGGAGGGTATCGTAGCCATTCAATCCGATATCCCCGTTGCCGTCGCGGAATCCGATGGTCAGAATTCCCTGCACTGCAAACTGGGTGGTATCGAAAATGCTTACCCACCCCTCGAGGTCAATTTCAGGGGTGTCGGGAAAGTCATCTTTTTTCATGCATGAAGATACCAGCAGCACTCCGCAAACCAGAACGATCCCAGAAAAATATCGCATAAATCCATACCTTTGAGGCGGCAGTAAAAATACCTTTTTTTTGCTTACCTTTTTGATTTCCTGAACATGGAATTTGCCGAACATATATTTAATCTTTACGGAGAACACGGTTTCAGGGAGCTGGCCCTTTCCATTTTTTACCACCAGGCCCGGCAGAACGTTCTTTTCAGGGAATTTCTCACGGCAATGGGGGTGAATCCCGAAGCAGTGGATACACTGGAAAAAATCCCCTTTCTTCCGGTTTCTTTCTTTAAGACCCATGATGTGATTTGCAGGGATAAGGAACCTTTACGGATCTTCCTCAGCAGTGGAACCACCGGTCCTGACCGGAGCCGTCACCTGATTGGAGATCCCGCTTTGTATGAAAAGTCGATTCTCAGGGGTTTTGAGCATTTCTACGGATCGCCTGAACAGTACCGGTTTCTTGCACTTGTTCCCGAGCCGCAGGAAAATCCAGGTTCTTCCCTGATAACCATGATCGGTTGCCTTATGAAAGCCGGCGGGGAGGGCAGGCATGGTTTTTATCTGAATGATTTCCCGGGACTGCATTCGGCCATCTGTGAGGGTGCCGTCGAAGGGAGAAAGATTTTTCTGTTCGGTTTGACTTACGCCCTGTTGGATTTTGCAGAGACCTTTCCAGGGAGTTATCCCGATATGATCGTGATGGAGACCGGAGGGATGAAGGGAAAACAGGTTGAACTGACCCGTGACGAGCTGCATGAACGGCTCTGTTCAGCATTTTCTATTCAGGCTATTCATTCCGAATATGGCATGACCGAGCTCCTTTCACAAGCATATTCTTCCGGAAAGGGCATTTTCAACTCTGTTCCCTGGATGAAGGTGCTCATCCGGGAGGTGAATGATCCGTTGACATATGCGGATTACGGGATGGCGGGAGGGATAAACATCATTGATCTGGCAAACATTCATTCCTGCTCTTTCCTGGCGACCCAGGATCTTGGCCGCTCTTATGAAAATGGTTCCTTTGAAGTTCTTGGCCGGTTTGGTGACAGCGATATCCGCGGCTGCAGTCTGATGATCGGGGACTGACCGGTTAAAGAACCTGGAACGGGCATTACCCACATGTATCGGTTAAACAGGAAAAATAGGGGTATGATACTTCTTACAGCCTTAGTTCTGTGGGCTGAAACACGTCCGCACTGTCATTTTTGGGTGAGTTGACCAATTTCGAAACGGAATAAGCCTCCATCATCTCAGATGGAAAAGGTTTCAATAAGGACACAAGGGAAGGATCGGGTTGTGGAGCGATCCAGCGGTGTTCATCCTCCGGGTGAAGGATCACCGGCATACGGTTGTGAATGGCTGCCATCATTTCATTCGGGCCGGTGGTGAGGATGGAAAAAGAGCGGATGACCGTTCCGTCAGGGCGGGTCCATTGATCCCAGATCCCTGCCATGGTAAAAGGGGATTGGTCTTTCAACCGGATCCGGAAGGGTGTTTTGTTGCGGTCTTTCTTCCATTCGAAAAAACCGTCGGCCGGCACAAGGCAACGCCGGTTTTTAAAGGCATTGCGGAAGGAGGGTTTTTCGGTGATGGTTTCGGCCCGGGCATTGATGAGCTTGTTGCCGATCGAAGGGTCCTTTGCCCAGGAGGGGATCAATCCCCAGTGGTAAAAGCTCAGTATCTCCGGATCCGCGCCGGAGATCACCGGAAGATCCTGGCCGGGAGCGCAGTTATATCGGGCTTTATAGATAGCAGTCCGTACGCTGACCCGGAACCGTTCCCAGATCAGTTCATCTTCCAGTGCAAAAGAATATCGACCGCACATATTCAGTGAGGAGTTAGGAATGAGGAGTCAGGAGTTAGGAGTTGCTAAGATAAGGAGATTATTCATTAAATTTGGGGAATGAAGCATTTTGATATCCGGGTTTCGGGGAGGGTACAGGGTGTCGGATTCCGTTTTATGGCGGTGGAAGCGGCACGGCGGTATCATATCCGTGGATTCGTAAAAAACCTTTGGAATGGTTCGGTATATATTGAGGCAGAAGGGGAGGAGGTTGACCTGGAGGATTTTTTTCGCTGGTGCCGGACCGGACCTTTGGGTGCCCGAGTAGAAAACGCGGAGACAACGGAAGGAACGTTAAAACATTATGTTTCATTCGAGATCCGGTATTCATCTGAAATTCCGTAACCGGAAGGGTTCATTTTTTTCCTTCCACCACGATGACGATCTCTCCTTTAACCGGTTTCTTTTCAAAGTGGAGGATAAGTTCTTTCAGGGCTCCCCGGGCATTTTCCTCGTATATCTTTGACAGCTCCCTTGATACGCAGGCATAACGGTCCTCCCCCAGTGATTCCGCCAGTTGGGTCAGGGTTTTGACCAGGCGGAAAGGAGATTCATAAAAGACCATGGTTTTTTCTTCCTCCATGAGCTCCTTTAACCTCGTTTGCCGGCCTTTTTTGTGAGGCAGGAATCCCTCAAAGACAAACCGGTCAGATGGGATGCCCGAGTTGACCAGGGCTGGGATAAAGGCGGTGGCGCCGGGCAGGCATTCCACCCGGATCCCGGCCTTGATGCATTCCCTTACCAGCAGGTAGCCGGGATCGGAGATGGCCGGGGTTCCGGCGTCGCTGACCAGAGCGATGACCGCTCCCTGATTAAGCCGATCCACTACGTCGCGGATGGTTTTATGTTCGTTGAACTGATGGTGTGACACCAGTTTTTTTTCGATGCCATGATGTTTCAGCAGGAAGCCGGTATTACGGGTATCCTCGGCCAGGATGAAGTCGGCCTCCTTCAGTATCCGAAGAGCCCGGAGGGTGATATCCTCCAGGTTCCCGATGGGGGTAGGGACGATATATAATTGTGTTTTTTCCGGCATGGCTCAAAATAGGAATGGTCATTTGTTGACCACCAACTTGAATCCGACCCCATGGACATTGATGAGCTCGACATTGGGGTCTTCCTTTAAATATTTCCGTAGTTTGACGATATAGACGTCCATGCTCCGGGCATTGAAATAGCTGTCGTCATTCCATATCTGATTCAGGGCCACACTGCGGTCAAGCACCTGGTTGGTATTGACACAAAGCAGCTTCAGAAGACTGGCTTCCTTGGAAGTGAGTTTTTGTTCCCGGTAACGGATCGACAGGATCTGCCGGTTGAAATCAAAAGTATACTGTCCGAGGGAATAAATATTCTCATTCACTGACGCTTTTCCTGTCTCATCCATACGCCGGAGGATGGCATGCATCCGGAGAAGCAACTCCTCCATGCTGAAGGGCTTGGTGATATAGTCATCGGCGCCGATCTCAAAACCCTTCAGCTTGTCTTCCTGCAGGGTTTTTGCCGTAAGGAAAAGAACAGGGATTTTTTTATTAACCGACCGGATCTCTCTGGCCACCGCAAAACCATCCTTTACAGGCATCATGATATCGAGAATGCAAAAATCAAACTCCTTCTTTCCGAACGTTTCGGTGGCTTCCTGCCCGTTCACACACAGGGTGGCGGCATAACCCTTGGCATCCAGGTAATTTTTAAGGAGGTTCCCCAGGTTCCGGTCATCTTCGGCAAGTAAAACTCTGATCGGGCTCTTATCCATGGTTGTCAGTTATAACGGAATCATGCGAAGTTAATCTTTTATGGTGAATGGAAGAAATACGGTGAATTTGGTCCCTTTGTTCACCTCACTTTCCAGGGTTATCTTCCCGTTGTGTTCTTCCACAATCGCCTTAACATAGCTCAGACCCAGACCAAAACCCCTGACCTCATGAATGTTCCCGGTAGGAACCCGGTAAAGCTTGTCGAAGATCTTCTTCTGCTCGTTCTTGCTGATCCCGATTCCGTGGTCTTCGAAGGTGATCAGGATACCGTTATGGACATTGCCGGTAGTAATCCGGATCAATGGTTTTTTCGGGGAATATTTGTTAGCATTGTCGAGCAGGTTGTAAACCAGATTGGTCACGTGAACCTTATCTCCCTCAATGGCCGGTTTTGATGCGTTAAACCGCCGGATGATCCGGCCATCCTTGATCTCAACCTGGATGCTGAGGTTCTTGATAACGTCGGAAATGATATCATGCACATTGATGATCTCCTTGTTCATCTTGAGCTGGCCTTTGTCAATGACGGCCGTCTGGAGGATCTTCTCCGCCATTCCGGCCAGCCGCTTGTTCTCTTCCCGGATCATGCTGACATATGGCGACGCGGAATCACCAGACCGGAGCACATCCTTGTCGCTCAGCGCCTCACATGCCAGGGATATGGTCGAAATCGGGGTCTTGAACTCGTGGGTCATGTTGTTGATGAAATCAGTCTTCATCTCCGAAAGGCGTTTCTGACGGAAGATGGTCGAAATGGTATAGGTAAAGGAATAAACGATAACAATGATCAGGATAATGGAGATCAGCAACATTCCCCAGAGCTCGGTAAGCAGGAATTGTTTTTCATGCGGGAAATAGATGAGAAGATATTCCGGACTGGTATAAATGTCGGTCTGAAACAGGATGAAGGCATACCCATTCTCGATCAGCTCCTTTCGGTAATTGGAGGATTTCTCGATCAGGAATTCAAGTCCTTCCGGTTTGAAGATACCGAACTCAAACCGGGTGTCGATGCCCCGGATGTTCAATTCCCGGTAGATCAGTGTATCGAGCATCCCGCTTCTCAGAAAGTCGGGATAGGGCAGATGGCGGGTGAAATTCAGCATCCCTTCATACTGATTGACCACCAGGGCTTTTTTCTTTTCCAGCCGTTCGATCTTTTGCACAACCTTGGCCATTGCTTCATTGACACTCCGGCGGAAGTTGGCTTCCTTGACCGAGGAGGCGTTTTTGATCCAGTAGATCTGGATGCCCATCAGTCCGATAAGAGCGATGGTAATGGCAAAGATGAGCAGGACGATGATGCGGCGGTTCATGGTTGCAAAGGTATTGAAAATTGAGATTCAGGTTTTTAACAATTTTTAACGTACATTAATATTTCTTAACAGTTCATCCGTTGACATTGAAGTATTTTTGCCGAACAAATTAACCTTTCATAGGTGTTTCACAGAAACAGGGAATTTTTCAGAGTTTTGTGTGTGCTTAGTTTCCTGATTGAATGATTTGTTTATTGATTTTTAAAGTGTGTTCCACCGCAAGGGAACACACTTTTTTTTAACCCTTTTCAGGTTAATTGGTAAATTCGTTCCTCTAATTCAACCATCATGTCTGTCTTAACCATTGATATCAGGAATGTGATGCCCTTTTTGGGCCCAACCTGTCTTCCCAGATTCCAGGAAGAGATTATCACATGTCACCGGGAATTGACCGGCCGGAACGGAAAGGGAAATGATTTTCTGGGCTGGATCGATCTGCCGATTGCACAGGACAAACAAATGCTCCATCGGATCGAAGAAGATGCCAGCCGGGTCCGCGATATCGCGGAGGTCCTGGTCGTTATCGGGATCGGGGGATCCTATCTGGGTTCAAGGGCTGTGATCGAAGCCCTGACAGATCCGTTTGCCCCGCTGAAAGGCAAACCGGAATATCCGGCCGTTGTCTATGCAGGTGAAAACCTCAGTGAGGATTATCATGCATCCCTCCTCGGACTCCTTGACAAGAAAGACTATTGCGTGGTGGTCATCTCCAAATCGGGGACCACTACCGAACCTGCTGTTGCCTTCCGGCAGGTTAAGCAGCATCTCGAAAAAAAATACGGAAAGGAAAATATTGCCGGGCGGGTCATTGCCATCACCGATGCTTCAAAAGGAGCGCTGAAGAAGATGGCCGATACGGAACATTACCGGACTTATGTGATCCCCGATGATGTCGGCGGACGATACTCAGTGCTGACCCCGGTGGGACTTCTTCCTATCGCTGTCGCTGGCTATAATATTACTGCTTTGCTTGACGGGGCTGCAAAAATGAGGGAAATTTCCCTGGCTTCAGCCGATTGCAACCGCAATCCCTCTGCAATGTATGCCACCATCAGGAACATCCTTTACAGGAATGGCAAGTGTATCGAAGTCATGGTCAGCTATGAGCCGTCTCTTCTTTATTTCACTGAATGGTGGAAACAACTGTACGGGGAGAGCGAAGGGAAGGAAGGGAAAGGGATCTTCCCGGCAGGGGTTACCTTTACATCTGATCTTCATTCCATGGGACAATACCTTCAGCAAGGAATGCGCATCCTGTTTGAGACGGTGATCTCTATCGGGGAGCCGAAACTTGCCCTCAGAATCCCTTCCGACAATGAAAACCTAGATGGACTGAACTTCCTTTCCGGGAAAAGAATGTCGGAAGTGAACCGTATGGCCGAGCTGGGAACCATGCTGGCCCATGTGGATGGCGGAGTGCCGAACATCCGGATCGGTATCCCGGCCCTGAATGAAGAAAACCTGGGACAATTGATCTATTTCTTTGAATTTGCCTGTGCCCTGAGTGGCTATGCCCTGGGGGTCAATCCCTTTGACCAGCCGGGTGTGGAGGCGTATAAGAAAAACATGTTTGCTTTGCTGGGAAAGCCTGGCTTTGAAAAAGAAACGGAAAAACTCCGGAACAGAATTTAGTCAGCAGTCAGGAGTTTGCAGGGAAAATACTTTAATGATTGCCAACTGCCGGCTGCCGGCTGGTGACTGTCTTTTCAACCACCTCCGGATACCACCGGTATTCAAGCTGGTGGATCCTTTCAGCGAGGGTTTCCGGTGTATCGCCGGGATTTACCGGACATCGGGCCTGGAATATGATCAATCCTTCATCGTAATGTTCATTCACAAAATGGATGGAGATGCCCGACTCTTTTTCCCGGTTCTCCAGAACTGCCTGGTGCACCTTCATCCCGTACATGCCCTTACCTCCGTAACCGGGAAGCAAGGCCGGATGAATGTTGATGATCCGGTTAGGATATAACGTCAGAAGAGAAGAAGGGATCAGCCACAGGAACCCGGCAAGGATGAGCCAGTCGATTCCCTGAACCGAAAGAATGTCAAGAACATGTCCCGTTTTGTACAAATCGTTATGGCTGAACACAACCGAGGGGATATTCATCTTCCTCGCACGTTCCAGGACATAGGCATCAGACCGGTTACTCAGCACGAATTCAACACGGATTGAATGATGGCCCGAAAAATGCTCCATGAGCCGCTGGGCATTGGTACCATTGCCGGAAGCCAGGATCGCCAAACGCTGTATCATAACATTTAATCAGATAAAATACAAAAATACAAAACTAAAAGCCAATTGAACGAACCCTAACAATTTTCATAAATTAAACATTTTCAATAATATATATTTGCTAAATGTTAAAAAATCTTAAATTATTTTGGTGGGTAAAAAGAAAATTCATTTCTTTGCAGTCCGTTTAACCAAAAAAGGATAAAACATGTCTGACATTGCAGCAAAAGTTAAAGCTATCATCGTTGATAAGCTTGGTGTTGACGAAAGCGAGGTTACACCCGAAGCTAGCTTCACCAATGATCTGGGAGCTGACTCTCTCGACACTGTGGAACTGATCATGGAATTTGAAAAAGAATTCGACATTGCCATCCCCGATGATCAGGCTGAAAAGATCAGCACTGTGGGTGAAGCCATTGCTTACATCGAAAACAATACAAAGTAAGACGCCTTAATTTATCGGTGAAATCTATTGGCAACATTTACCCCCTCTTCCTTCTTAGATCAGATTCTGGTAGTGGTAATCCCCTTTACCCAATGAATTATAAAACATTGTTCACGTGAAATTAAGACGAGTCGTCGTAACTGGTCTTGGTGCTTTAACACCGATCGGTAATTCCGTCGAAACCTTCTGGAACAACCTGTTGAATGGGGTTAGTGGTGCAGGACCCATTACCCGCTTTGATGCTTCCAAGTTCAAGACCCAATTTGCCTGTGAGGTCAAGGACTTTCATCCTGAAAATTATTTCGACCGTAAGGAAATCCGGAAATATGATCCCTATTCGCATTTCGGGATCTATTGTGCTGATGAAGCCATCCGGGATACCGGATTTGATCTGGAGAAGCTTGATAAAAACCGGGTGGGTATTATCTGGAGTTCCGGGATCGGCGGTATTGATACGTTTCTTTCCGAGGTGACTGCCTGGGTGAAGGGAGACGGAACGCCCCGTTTCAATCCTTTCTTTATCCCCAAGATGATATCGGACATTTGTGCCGGGCATATTTCCATAAAATATGGCTTCCGGGGACCAAATTTTGCTACTGTTTCAGCTTGTGCCTCTTCGGCAAATGCCCTCGTGGATGCCTTAAATTATATCCGGTTGAACAAAGCCGATGTATTTATCGCCGGCGGGTCCGAAGCATCGATCACACCTCCGGCTATCGGTGGCTTTAATGCCATGCACGCCTTGTCGACCCGGAATGATGATCCCGCAACCGCTTCACGCCCCTTTGACAAGGATCGTGATGGCTTTGTCATGGGAGAAGGTGCCGGAGCCCTGGTATTTGAGGATCTTGAACATGCCATCCGCCGTGGCGCCAGGATTTACGCAGAGGTTCTGGGAGGAGGATTATCGGCCGATGCGTATCATATGACCGCCCCGCACCCCGACGGGTTCGGTGCTATTCTTTCCATGTCGACTGCCCTGGAAGATGCCGGACTTCCCAAAGAAGCCATTGACCACATCAATACGCACGGGACTTCCACACCGGTAGGAGATATTGCAGAGCCGAAAGCCATCCTCTCTTTATTTGGCGAACATGCCTGTTCCATCAATATCAATTCGACCAAGTCCATGACCGGTCACCTGCTCGGGGCCGCCGGTGCCATTGAGGCCATCGCAGCCCTGCTGGCCGTTGTGCATGATGTGGTTCCCCCCACCATCAACCATTTCACCGACGACCCCGAAATTGACCCCCGCTTGAACTTTACCTTCCATACCCCTCAAAAGCGGGTTGTCAACAATGCACTCAGCAACACTTTTGGCTTTGGAGGCCACAATGCGACCATCATCTTCGGGAAATATAAGGAATAGCAGATTTTGAAATTCTTTCCGGTTAAAACGGTTTTCTCCTCGCTCTCTTCCGATAAACAATTAAAACGTACCATAAAAAATATTTTCGGGTATAAGCCCGGAAATATCTATCTCTATCGCCTGGCTTTCTTACACCGGTCCGCAACCCAGGAAAACATCCAGGGCATTAAAATAAATAATGAACGGCTTGAATTCCTGGGCGATGCCATTCTGGACGCCGTCACAGCTGACTTTCTGTTCAAAACTTTTCCTACCCGCGATGAAGGATTTCTCACGGAAATGCGCTCGAAGATCGTCAGCCGGGCCCAGCTGAACAAGCTTTCCCAGAAAATGGGTCTGGATGTCCTTATACAGCTGGAAGGAACCTCTCCGGGGATGCTACGTTCCTTCAGGGGTGATGCCCTGGAAGCATTGATAGGGGCAATGTACCTTGATAAGGGTTATGAATTCACCAAAAAGATTCTCCTGGAAAGGTTCATAAACCATTATTTTAATATGGATGACCTGGTAAACCAGGAGATGAACTTTAAAAGCAAGATCCTCGAATGGGCGCAGAAAGACAAGAAACAAATCCAGTTTCTGATACTCGACGAAGTGGGCACGGGACATAAAAAACAATATATCATCGAGTTGGTCATCGATGAGAAACCCCTTGCACGGGGCCAGGATTATTCCATCAAGGGCGCCGAACAGCAGGCGGCCGAAAAGGCCTGGCAAAAAATAACCGAAGAGAACTCTTGACCTTTGACCCGGAATTGGTTACTTTTGTCATAAACCGATTTTTTCCGGCAATGGCAAAAAAGTTTCATCTGGAAACCCGTTCCGAACCGACATTGTTTACTTTGCTCGGAATTTCAGCTCATATCAAGGACTACCGGTTGTCCTACATGTTGAACCGACAACTGGAACTGGCCTTCATCAAGATGGATGACCTGGTCGTCTCATCTGGTCAGAAAGGGACCCCCGAAGCATTTTCGCTTTACCATACCCTGGACGAAGACCATTTCAACACCTATTACCTTTTATCAAACCGGGGACAGGAATCGGTACTTGTTCCGGAACTGAAGCAAACCGACTTTCTTCTCCTCATTGAGGGTCCTTTCAAGAAGAGCCAGTCCGAGGCTTTATCTGAAAAGATCCGGTCGATACCGCAGGTTCTCGCCTGTTTCGAAATCCGGTTCTCCACCCTGAAAAATATTGAAAATCTCTTGACTGACCTGGAAATCCATTTCACCAATATTATCCGGGAAGGCAAAACCAAATATCCATCCATTAAAAAGTAAGGAGAAATTATCATGTTAGAATCACTGAAAAAAACCATCGACAAAGGCGTTGAATATGCCTTCATGACCACCGACAAGCTTGCAAAGGCCGCCATGGAACTGGCCAAGGAGAATAACCTGACCAAGGAAGAGGCCCAAAAACTGTTGAATCATTTGAAGAAAAGATCCGACGAGACGAGGAAGAATCTTGAAGTGAATTTCCAGGAACTTGTTCAAAGTACGATGAAAAAAATGAATATTCCGAGCAAGGAGGAAATGAAGAAGCTCGAGGATCGGATCAAGACACTGGAATCATTTCACAAGACGCCGGTCAAACTCAAGGCAAAACCAAAGCCAGCAAGGAAAACGGCAGGGGTTAAAGCAAAAGCAAAATAAGGTCTGTTAAAAAACCAGCAAAGTGAAGGTCTCCAAGATTGGTCTGGCGGTACATGAGATCGGCCGGGCCCGTGAAATAATCGGCATTATCGTCAAATACGGCCTGAGCGATTGGGTCAGTAAGGGCGGGCTCGGGAAATACCTGATTTCGAAAAAGCGGATGGCCCGGATCGAACGGTATAACCAGTGGGAGCGGATCCGGATGGCCATAGAAGAGTTGGGGCCGACCTTTGTGAAGTTCGGGCAGATCCTTGCTGACCGGCCCGATATTGTCGCTGAAGAGTTAAGGGAAGAGCTTAAAAAACTGCAGGATGAAGCGCACCCATTCCCGGATGACATTGCCATTCAGGAAATTGAGAAGCAGCTTGGGCGGCCCATTTCCGAACTTTTCCGGGAGTTTGACCGGACCCGGCTTGCTTCCGCATCGATAGCCCAGACCTATCGGGCGGTTTTACTGAACGGAGAAGAAGTATGCATCAAGATCCAGCGGCCGGACATCGAAAAAAAGATTGAGCTGGATCTCCATCTGATGAATTATTTTGCTGCCCGGGTTCAAAAGAACAATTCAGAAATGGAAGCCATCAACCTGACGGGCGTGATCAGAGAGTTTGGAAAAACCATCAAACAGGAACTTGACTTCCGCCACGAGGCTGCCAATATCGTAAGGTTTTACCATAATTTTAAATCGGATCCGGATATCCGGGTTCCGAAAGTTTATACCCAGTACACTTCCCAGCGGATCCTGGTCGAGGAATATATCAAAGGGATCAAAGTCAGCGATCTCGAAAACCTGCTCAAATCAGGCAGCGACCCGGTGATCCTGGCACGGAAGGCAGTCCGTCTGGTTTTCGACCAGATCTTCTCCCACGGATTCTTTCATGCCGATCCCCATCCCGGTAATGTCTTTGTCCTTGATGGGAACATACTTTCGTTCATCGATTTCGGTATGATGGGCTCCCTGCGCCCGGAACACCTCACCTTTCTCGGAACCTATGTGATGGGTTACCTGGAACGCGATGCCCGTTCTATGACCGAAGCACTTCTTCTGGTATCTGGCAAACGTCATTTTTCCCGTTTCAAGGACCTGGAATTTCAGGTCGGCGAGATGCTTGCGCATTATAAGTATCTTTCCATTGAAGAGATGGATTTCGGTAAGATCATGAACGAGTCGGTGGATATCCTGATCCATTACGGTTTACGCATCCCACCAAGTATTTATTTACTGGTAAAGGCACTGATGGCCATTGAACGGGTAGCGGTAGTGCTCAATCCCAGGATCGATTTTGCTCATGAGATGCGTCCCTATGCGACGGAACTTCTTGCCAGGCAGTTTAACCCGAAGCATATAGCGCGGGAAGTCTTTGATTCGTTAAAAGAATATTACCGGTTGCTGAAGGAATTCCCGTCGGATATCAACGACATTATTTCTCGGATCAAGGAAGGCCGGTTCAAGACCCAGATTGAAGTCAAGGGAATTGAACCCCTGATGGAACATATCGATTCCGCGAGCAACCGGGTATCCATTGCAATTGTTCTGGCCGCCCTGATCATCGGGGCATCCATCATCTCACAATGGGAACATACACGCTGGGTCGGGACGGTCGTATTTCTCCTCTCCGGGATTTTCGGATTCTGGTTATTGATCAAGCTATTCAGGCGGAATAAATTCTGATCCCCCGCAAGGGGAGGGGGTGGTCAGATCACCCCGGTAAACTGTTTCAGAAACCGCACGTCGTTATCAAAGAAGAGCCGTAAATCAGGGATCTGGTATTTCAACATCGTGATGCGTTCAATACCGATGCCAAAAGCATAGCCGGTATAAATGGCACTGTCGATCCCGCAATTATCCAGCACATTCGGGTCAACCATGCCACAACCCAGGATCTCCACCCAACCGGTATATTTACAAACGTTACACCCGCTGCCTCCGCATATATAGCAGGAAATGTCCATTTCACCCGACGGTTCCGTAAACGGGAAGAAAGATGGACGAAGGCGGATGGTTACCTCTTCTCCGAACATCTCCCTGGCAAAATAAAGCAAGGTCTGCTTCATGTCGGCAAAAGAGACATTCTTATCGATGTACAATCCTTCCACCTGGTGAAAAAGACAATGAGCCCGTGCCGACACGACCTCATTCCGGAAGACCCTCCCGGGAAAGATCATCCGGATCGGTGGCCTGTTAGACTCCATGGCCCGGATCTGGACGGAAGAGGTATGAGTACGGAGAAGAATATCGGGATTCGAGGCGATGAAAAAGGTATCCTGCATGTCCCTGGCCGGATGGTCGGGCGGAAAATTCAATGCCGTGAAATTGTGCCAGTCATCCTCGATTTCCGGTCCCTCGGTCACGGTAAATCCGATCCGTGAGAAAATATCGATCATCTGGTTGCGGACAATCGACAAGGGATGACGTGTCCCGGGTTCCATTTGATCTACCGGACGGGTCAGGTCAGGCCCATGTTCAACCGGCCCATCTCCGGATTCAAAGCTTTTCCGCAGGTTTTCGATCTGCTCAAGCGCTTTTGTCTTCAGCTCGTTCAGGAGTAAGCCGGTCTCTTTTTTCTGATCTGCGGGAACCGTTTTGAATTCATCAAAAAGCGCTGAAACCAAACCCTTCTTGCTAAGATACTTCAAGCGAAGCCGTTCCACCTCCTCGAGACTTTCGGCTCTGATATCGCTGATCTCACGTAAAAGTTCCCGGATTTTTTCGTGCATCGGATCCTGGATAATCAAAAAATAACGTTTCCTGCTATTCGACAATCTTAACCGTCATCTTGATGTCGGTCTTCGGACGGTCACCCTGATCCTTTTCGACGGAAGCAATCTTATCGATCACATCCAGGCCGTCGGTGATCTCACCGAAAACAGTGTATTGTCCATCCAGGAAAGGTGTTCCACCGGTGGTTTCGTAAATCTTTTTCTGCTCGGGGGTATAGGAAAAGCCGCTCCTTGCCGATAAGGCATCCAGCTGGGAAGCTGCCTGGGTTCTCCCCTGAACAATATAAAACTGAGAACCGGAAGAGGCTTTGGTCGGGTTGACCTGATCACCCTGACGGGCCGCGGCCAGAGCACCTTTTTTATGAATGAACTCCTTGTTGAATTCAGCCGGGATGGTATAGCCGGGTCCACCTGAACCAAGAGGCTGGCCGGGTTTTGCATTTTTTGAGTTGGGATCGCCTCCCTGGATCATAAATCCGCTGATCACCCGGTGAAAAAGAAGACCATCGAAATAGCCTTCCTTGGCAAGCTTTACGAAATTATCCCGGTGTTTCGGTGTCTGGTTATATAAGATGCCCTTCATATCCCCGTAATCGGTATGGATGACGAACTTAACGGCTTTCTGATCGGATTTGGTCTGAGCCATAACAGTAATGTTAAAAAGAATAAGTAATGCGGTTAAAATACATGATGCTTTCTTCATATACCTTGAATTTAAATTTACCACGCGAAATTAGTGAAAATTTTCCGAATGCTGTTCCGGTTCCGGATTGCTTTTCGTTTTATCAAGAAAACACCGGCGGCAAAGGGGTTCGTATGATTCTTTTTCACCGAGCATGACCAGCCGGTCATTCCGGACCGTCCGGTGGGAATAGTGGGCAAGGTCGCCACAGCTCATGCACACGGCATGGACCTTCATCACATCCTCGGCAATGGCAATCAAAGCAGGCACGGGACCGAAAGGATTACCCAGGTAATCCATGTCAAGACCGGCTACGATCACGCGGATACCCTGGTTGGCCAAGGTGTTGCAGACCGATATCAGTTCGTTGTCAAAAAACTGGGCTTCATCGATACCCACGACATCCACATCATTGGTCAGAAGCAGGATCTGTGAAGCCGATTCAACCGGTGTGGATGAGATGACCTGTTCATCGTGTGACACCACGTTCATCTGGTCGTAACGGACATCCACCCTGGGTTTGAAGATCTCTACTTTTTGCCGGGCTATGCGGGCACGTTTCAGGCGTCTGATCAGTTCTTCCGTCTTGCCGGAAAACATCGAACCGCATATGACCTCAATCCATCCAAGCCGGTTAATGGGATTATTTTTCTCGATAAGCATCTGTTATTGATATCTGGTAAAGACGCACCAAGGTACGCCCTTGCAAAAGTAATAGGTAAAAACGCACCGCGGTGCGTCTTTACAAAAATATTATCTTTATCCCAGGAAGTAAGTTAAAGGTTAATCATCGAATACCGAAAGATAAGACCCATGAACAAGGATATTATCAAAGCCGAATTACACTCCCTGCTGGAGGCCATTCATGAGCAAATTGAAGTCCTCAGGGAGACCGAGGAAAAAATTCCTCAAATCGAATTCGACATCATCCTGGAAAACATCAGGAAGCTATATGAAAACGTACATATTTTGCAGCGTCTCAACGATCCGTATGATCATGTGGAAAAACGGTTGAAAGAACCCCCTTCCAGACCTGCGGAATCCTTTCCGGCGCCGGAAGAAAAGAAAACGCCCAAAAAATCCGCAAAGCCGGCTGATACAGACCTGTTCGCTGAGGAACAACCAACCTTCAATATCAAACTCAAGGAGGCCCGTGATAAATCCCTGGGTCCGAAGGTTCCCCCCAACCGCATCGATAACCTCAAAACGGCCATCACCATCAATGAAAAATTCATGTTCATCAATGAATTGTTCGAAGGGAGCCTCCGGGAATACAATGAGAGCATTGAAGCCCTGAACGGATTCACCAATCTCAATCAGGCTGCTGAATATCTCGACAGGCTTAAGAAAAAGAATTTCTGGAATACCGGTTCAGAGGCATTTAAGAAATTGACGGAATTGATTGAACGGCGATATTGACGTTTAATTCCATCTCGCACAGTATCGATTCAATCACCGACAGATCCGTCGCAGTGACCAGGCGGATCCGGTAAGGCTTGAAGCCGGCATATCCTTTGAAATATCCTCCGTACATCTTCCGGAGTTCGAGCAGCGTATAGCGCTCACCTTTATAGTCGACCGACTTTTGGATATGGGTCCGGAGCACGGCAGTGCGTTCGCCAAGCAAAGGTCCGGGTATCTTTTTCCTTTCTGAAAGCCATGCCTTGATCTCCCGGAAGATCCAGGGATTTCCGATGGCAGCCCGCCCGATAAGGATCCCGTCAACTCCATAACGTTCCTTCATCTCCTGTGCTTTTTCCGGGGAGCTGACATCCCCGTTTCCAAACACAGGTATATGCATCCTGTGATTATTCTTCACCTGCCCGATAAGGGTCCAGTCGGCCTTACCCCCGTATAACTGTGCACGTGTGCGACCATGAATGCTGATTGCACTGATCCCGGCATCCTGCAGCTTTTCGGCAACCGCTACAATCTCCTGGTGTTCCCCGTCCCACCCCAGCCGGGTCTTCACCGTGACCGGCAGCCGGGTTGACCGTACAACAGCTTCCGTCATACGGATCATCTTCGGAACATCCTGCAGCAGGGCAGCGCCCCCGCCTTTCATCACGATTTTCCGGACAGGGCAGCCAAAGTTCAGATCCAGAAAGTCGGGAGAAGCTGCCTCGGCCATCTCTGCCGCTCTTTTCATAGAATCCACATTCGAACCAAAAATCTGGATGCCGATGGGCCGTTCTTCTTCTCCGAATCCCATCTTGATCCGGCTCTTCCAGGCATCACGGATAAGACCTTCGGAAGAAATGAACTCGGTGATCAGGACATCGGCGCCAAAATGCTTGCAGAGGATACGGAAAGGGGAATCGGTGATATCTTCCATGGGAGACAGAAACAACGGGAATTCACACAGATCAATATTTCCGATCCTGATCAAATTGTACTATTTTAGCTGCAAAATTAGCCAAAATCATTGGATTCCATGAAGCGCGCCCTGTTGATGGATCTGACCCCATTCACACGCCTTGTCTTTTCTGTCTTACTCATCATTTCCTCATTTTTAGCGGTATTCCTCCTTGGTATCCTGCTGGCTATCCCGTTGTTCAAGGTCAACCTGTTCAATTCCTTGGCCATTCTTGACGATTATTCCGATCCGTCATCCATAGCGCTGCTGAAATACCTGCAGATCCTTCAGACCTTTGGCCTCTTCATCGTTCCACCTTTGCTTGCGGGTTATTTTTTTGAACGGAACAGCCCGTCTTATTTACGGATTGACCGTCCCTCAAGACCCGTGATCTACCTTATGACCCTGGTCATTATGTTTGTCACCTTACCCCTTGTCAACTGGATGATTTCGGTCAATGAAGGAATGCACTTTCCCGCTATCCTGAAAGGGATCGAAACATGGATGAAATCGACGGAGGAAGAAGCCGCAAACCTGACAACGGCGTTCATGAACGCCGATACTTTCGGTGGATTTACGGTAAACTTCATCATGATTGCGGTCCTTCCTGCCATCGGCGAGGAGTTTCTTTTCCGAGGATTGTTGCAGCGGTTATTCCATGAATGGATTAAAAATATCAATGTTGCCATCTTTCTTTCTGCTTTCCTGTTCGGAGCGATGCATTTTCAGTTTTACGGGATCTTTCCGCGAATGATGCTTGGGGTGATGTTCGGATATCTTTTTTACTGGACCGGCTCGCTTTGGATCCCCATCTTTGCCCATTTCATCAACAATGCCTCTGCAGTGATCGTTTCCTACTTGGCACAGAAAGGACAAATCAACGACAGCTGGGAGAATTTTGGGGCCACCGATAACCTGTTGCTGATCCTGGGCAGTACCCTTTTCACCGGATTTGTTTTATATTTGATCTTCCGATCGGCAAGGCAAGACCGGTAACACAAATGACCGACACCGACATTTTATCCGTGCCTTAAGATAGAACCGTTCCAATCATGCGAAATCTACTCCTCATCCTGACCGGACTGGTTTTCGTCATTCATACGGACCTTTTTGCTCAGGCCGATTCCTCCAATTTCCCTGTCAAGGAAAAGAAGAAAAAAGGCTGGACCTGGGCTGCACTACCGGTCATTGCTTATGATGCAGACCAGGGGTTGCAACTGGGCGCTCTCGGACAGGTGTTTTATTACGGCGATGGTTCAACATACCCCGAATACCTCCATACCCTCTATGCCGAATGTTCCTGGTTTACCAAAGGAAGCGCGGTTTATCAGCTTTTTTATGATTCCAAATACCTGATCCCGGGAAAGATCCGGATCACCGCTGATGTGGATTACCTGACTGAACGGGCCCTTGATTTTTACGGATTTAACGGCTATGAAGCCAATTACATTGCCTCGGTTACCAAACAGGGAACGGATGACTATATTTCACGGGTCTTCTACAAATATGAACGACGGATACTCCGGGTCATGACCGATTTCCAGGGACCTATCCTGGGCCAGAAGCTGCGCTGGCTGGCCGGTATCAACTTTTTTAATTTCCAGACCGCTACCGTCGACATTAACCGCATCAACAAGGGAAAAAAAGAGGAGAATTTGCTTCCGGATACGGCTTTGCTGTATGATCAATACGTGAAGTACGGACTGATCCGCCAGGAAGAGAAAAACGGGGGGAATGTAATCTATCTGAAGCTGGGGATCGTTTATGATACTCGTGACTCCGAAGCTGCCCCCGATAAAGGATTCTGGTCGGAAGTCCTTTTCCTCGCCGCCCCTACTTTCCTTGGGAATAATCCCTATGCCTTTATCCGCATGGCCGTCAATCACCGTCAATACATCCCTCTGGTCAAACGGAAGCTGATCGCTGCCTATCAGCTGAGCTATCAGGGTACGATCGGGGGTACAGCCCCTTTTTATATCCTGCCATACATCAATACGTCATACGCTCTTACCACAAAACCCGACGGATTGGGCGGGGCGAGGACCATCCGAGGGGTCCTGAGGAACCGGATCGTGGGAGATGGCGTGGTTTTCGGAAATGTAGAATTCCGCTGGAAATTTTTCAAATCCGTCGTATTGAAACAGAACGTTTATCTGGGGCTGACGGCCTTCCTCGACGGGGGCATGACAGTACAGCCTCATAAGATTTATATGAACACTGTTCCGGAAGAGGAACAGCCGTTCTATTTCAATGCGGCATCCGACTGTCTGCACATGGCTACCGGCCTGGGTTTACGGATCGCTATCAACGACAACTTCATCATCACGGTCGATTATGGGTTCGCCCTGAACAGGCAGGACGGCACCAGCGGTCTATATATCGGGATCGGGAATATTTTTTAAAGGTTGACCGGGATTATATTTCTATAATGGAGAACGCAAAATGATCCGGATAAGTAAGCATCAAATTCAAAAGTCCCTCCTGTACGTTTCAGCATTCATCCTAATCCTTATCCTTTTCCTCCTCCTCTTCCGGAACCTTTTGTTTTCGTTCTATCTGCATAAGAAGATCGACCGGTTCAATAAAGCATATCAGGCAGATCTGTGTATCAAACAAACACGGATCACGGGTCTTGCATCGGCTATGATGACCGGCATCACCCTGGGACCTGTAAAGGGAGATACCCTGCTGAAGGTTGATTCTGCCTTTGTGGAGGTTAACATCTGGAAACTGCTGACAGGCAAATTAGTCATCCGCAATGTGGAAGTGATGAATAGTTTTCTGACCCTGGTCAGGAAGGATACCCTTACAAATTACCTGTTTTTACTTCATGACAGGAAGGAACGAACGGAATCCGAATCCCGCCTCCGGAACCTTGACTATGCGGAGGCAACCAACCGCTTATCGGGGTTCATCTTTAACCGGATCCCGCAGGCGATGCGTATCCGGAACCTGACGGTGTCAGGCAGGACCGACAGACATACCGTAAAGCTGCAGGTTGAACAGTTTATCCTTGATGACCACAGGTTCAAAACACCCGTCCGGGTACAGGAAGAAGACAGCGAAGCAACCTGGTGGGTGGGTGGACAGCTTGACAACCACGATCACCTGGTTGAATTCATGATATGGTCAGCCGATTCAATAAAAATGCCGATCCCTTATTTGAAATACAAATGGAACGCCTGTGTCAGGTTCGACTCCCTTCGGTTCAATCTGGTGGAAAGAAAGAACAGGAAGGACCGGACCAATCTTTATGGAACTATTGCTGTCACCGGACTGGAGCTGAATCATGAAAAGATAGCGGCCACGACCGTGGCATTTGATAACCTTGGGATCACTTTCGCCGTCAACGTGGGAAGCGATTTCATTGAGCTTGACAGTGTCAGCCGGGTGATCATCAACAAGCTCGATTTCCATCCTTACATACGGTACCGGCCGGGACCGGAAAAACAGATCACCCTCCGGATCGATAAACCGGAATTTCCGGCACAGGATCTCTTTTCATCTCTTCCACGGGGTCTTTTTACAAACCTGGAAGGAATGAAAGTTAAAGGAAATTTAACATGGTATCTTCATTTTTTCGTGGATCTTTCGCTTCCCGACGCCTTACAGTTTGAGACAGAATTGCGGCGTCAAGGTTTCAGCGTTATTTCATACGGCAGCACCGATCCGGCCATGATCAGCGGACCATTCCTCTACACGGCATACGAAAAAGGACTACCGGTGCGTGTCTTCATGGTCGGGCCGGAGAATCCCGATTTCCGTCCGCTCGACCGGATATCACCATTTCTGCAGGTTTCCGTGCTTTGTTCTGAGGACGGAGGTTTTTACCAGCACCGGGGTTTTTTACCCGATGCCTTTCGCGAGTCGATCATCACTAACATTAAAGAAAGACGTTTCGTACGTGGCGGAAGCACCATCACCATGCAGCTGGTCAAGAATGTTTTCCTGAACCGGAATAAAACGATTGCCCGTAAACTGGAAGAAGCCCTGCTGGTCTGGCTGATCGAAAATCAGGGGTTATGCACCAAAGACAGGATGCTGGAGGTCTATCTGAACATCATCGAGTGGGGACCCCTGATCTATGGGGCCAATGAGGCCGCAAGGTTTTATTTTACCAAGGATGCTTCCAGGCTGACCCTCGCCGAATCGATCTTCCTGGCTTCCATCATTCCGCGCCCCAAATGGTTCAGGTACTCGTTTGATGAAAGCAGACACCTCAATGAATCCCAGAAGGAATTCTACCGGCTGGTTTCAGAAAAGATGCTGGCTAAGGGTTGGATAACTCTTAAGGATTACGAGCAACTTATCCCCGATGTGGAGCTGAAGGGTCCGGCCAAACTGATTCTGCGAAAAACCGACCTGGTCCCTGCCGATTCCCTCTCCTTGATTGAGGAGATGAATGAGTGAATGCACTTCCTTTCCGTTTGAATCCTGGTTAAATAAAAGGACTTAAAACTTAACTTTTTATATCTTTATCCGCTTAAAAATTGTCCTTTGACCGTTTTATAAAACCGATCCCGATGAAAAAGCATGCCGATCTCATTTTTATCATCGTATTGCTCGCAGTGTCATTCCTGTATGGTTATCACGATATCCTTTTCGCCCGTCCGGCCTACCATCACATCTGGCGCCAGGCCGATTGCCTATCGATCACAATGAATTATTACCAGGATAACCTGAACTTTCTCACACCGGCCATCCACTGGGTGGGTGATAAACAAGGCAGGACCATCAGCGAATTCCCCATCATTTATTATCTGGTAGCACAACTCTGGAAGATCTTTGGGTATCATGAATTCATTTTCCGGTTGGTCAATATCCTGATCGTTTTTTCAGGTCTTTTCTGCCTCTACCGCCTGTCGCGGGAATTCCTTTCCGATACTTTCTGGGCCATCCTCATCCCTTTGTTCCTGTTCAGTTCACCCATCCTGGCTTTTTTTACGAACAATTTCCTGGCGGATGCCCCTGCCCTCGGCCTGGCGCTGGTTGCCTGTTATTTTTACTGGAAGGCCTTTTCATTGCAGAAGAATAAATGGTACTACCTGGCATTTTTCTTCTTTCTGCTTGCCGGACTGCTGAAGGTATCTTCCCTCCTGATCTTTGTTGCCATTTTCCTTATTCACCTCTGGATGGTTATTTTCAATAAGGGTGAAAGGACCTGGTACAACAGGATCGCACGACTGATCCCCTATTTCCTGGTGATACTTCTCGTGATCTTCTGGTACAGTTATACCCGTTCCTATAACCGACAAAATCTGGCCGGCATCTTCCTCCAGGGGATCCTGCCGATATGGGGGATTGATCCGGCATCCAGGATCCTTCTGTGGAAAAGTCTTTTCGGGGATTTGTTACCAGGCTTCTTTACCGTTCCGGCCCTTTGTCTCGACCTCCTTCTGTTTTTACTTTTATTTCTTTTATGGAGGAAGGTGAACAAATATTTCCTATCACTCAACCTGCTGGTCTTCCTGGGTTGTGCCGCATTTATCCTGCTCTTCTTCCAGGTCTTCAACGTGCACGATTATTACCTGACCAACCTGTTGATATTTATTCCTTTGCCCATTCTTACCTTCCTCGATTGGCTCAGGCGGCAATATCCGCGAATATTTAAAAATATTGCCGTTAAAGTGATAGCCGGGGCAGGTGTCCTTATCCTGCTTTATATCGGTGCGGTGGATACACGGATGAAATATTTTCCGAGGCAGGCTTTTGTCCAGAAAAATATCCTGGTCAAGCATAAAAAGATCAGCGACTGGATCATGTGGTCCGATTACTGTTCGACCTATTTCAAGGCCCTGGAGACCATCACCCCATACCTGCGCCAGATAGGGATCCACCGTGATGACCTTGTTTACAGCACCCCCGACGGGACCATCAATGTTTCGTTGTACCTGATGGATCAGAAGGGATTCAGTGACTTCTATGTTTCCAGCCTGCCCGAAGATACCCGCATTGAAACGCTGAAAGGTTTCGGGGTCCGGTATCTGGTGATCAACGATTCAACCTTATACCGTAAGCCTTTTCTGGCACCTTACCTGACCCACAAAATCGGCACCTATAAGAATGTTGAGATCTTTGACCTGGGGGTGAGGGCCCGACAGCCATAGTGAAGTTGCAGTGCTTTAGAATTTCCGGTACTTTCATCGTTTCTTGGACGAAGTCCAAGAAAAAGGAATAAAAATCTTCTTTTTGTCAGGGCAGGTGAATTTTTTCAACCTACGGTAAGATTCACATGACGACCCAGACCTTCTTCCAGGATTTTATATAAGGTAGATAACTGGATATCTATCTTGCCATTTTCAACTCTGGAAATATAACTTTTCTTTGTTCCGGTTTTTTGAGCAAGTTCTTCCTGAGTAATTTTTGCATTTAATCTGGCATCTTTGATTAATTCACCGATCATAAATGCTTTAGATTTATTATCAAATTCACTCCTTTTAGGTGATCCGGCTTTGCCATATTTTATATCCAGTAATTCATCAAATGTCCTGGCATCTTTAATCGATTTCATATTATCCTCCATCATTTCGACTTTTCATTAAAATATTCACTCATTAATTTAAGGGCTTTTTCAAGTTCATTCTTTGGTGTCTTTCGAGATTTCTTATTAAAACCACTAAAAAGAATAACCAACATTCCAGAATCAAAACAACAAAATATTCTGTATTCATTTATGAAAGAAGAAATCCGTATTTCATAGAGCCCATCTGTTCCTTCAATATGCTTTAGAAATTTTTTCGGAATCCTTTGAAGGTGTTTTATAATATCTAAAACGTACTCAATCTTTAACTGATCATTCTCATTTAAACTTGTGTAGAAATCAATGAAGTGATTTCTAAAAAAGATTATTTTTCGTTTCATAACACAAAGTTAACAAATATGTTAACTCGACACAAGTTTTTTGAAAAATTTCTTTGTTCTGATGTGTGGCAATTGCAGAGCCTTCTCTAAGCAACATTTCGGCATTTCCGGAGATATCCAAGTGCTTATTACGCCCAATTCATTGAAGAATCAAAAATATTTTGTCAGCCTGGTACTATTTCAAAATATATCACAATTCGGAATCATCTTCTGGAATTTGCAAAATTGAAACAGTACAAAATCGAATTTGACACTTTGAACGAAACCTTCCTGAGTAAATTTCCGGATTACTATTTTGATGATAAAAAATTCATTAATTCCTATGCCAGGAAAAATATTAAGTTCATTCGTCAATTCCTTACATGGGCTGAAAAAAAAGGATTCAATAAAAACAATCAATATAAGGAATGGAAGTTGGAAACAGGTCAAAAGAGACAATCCACCAATCAGAACATTGTCAAAGATTCGGGAAATCAGGCTTTGATTTTGTTAAACAAAGTCGTTAGATATTGATCATAATATCCCAGGATGATTGATTCTACCTCACCCAGTGGTTTCACAGGGATAAGATCCACCACTTCTGTATACGTCATGCCGGAATTAAACAGGGTTTCGGAGGTGCCGTTCAGCATTTCAGTAATTACCCTTTGAGCCTCTTCCTGATCCATGCCGAAGGAGATTGCAAGCTCTTTCAGTTTTTGTATCTGTGGCCAGAAGTAAGTATGCCCCATCGCGCTGATCATGGCGTAGGCTTCGATCTTCGGTTCAGTGACTTCAGGAAGCATCCCCATGCCTTGCATCAATGCAATCAGTGTCGCTTTTTTATCTTCAGCCATTGAAGCAGAAAAGCAAACCGGGTTAAGCCCTTTGTTGATAATGGTGGAAGCGCTGGGATTGATACGGGCAATGTTTGAAAAGCCTCCAAGTACATCAGTCATTTTTTGAATAGTGATTCTGGGTGCCAGGGAGACAAGAATTGCATCAGGTTTCAACAAATCCTTGATTTTTATCAGCGTTTCCATCATGACAGGCGGGTGTACCGCCAGGAATACTATGTCGGCCCCAGCCACTGATGACAGGTCTGTTGAAGTAATTGTGATTGCCGGAAATTTAGACTTCAATGCAATTAATACAGCCTCCTGCGGATCAAGCACCATAACCTGTGTGAGGTTTTTCGATGCATTGCTAAAAGCGGTAAGGAAGATTCTGGTGATTCTTCCTCCGCCGATAAATCCGATTGATTTTGTTTCCATGGTTTATCCTCCTGATTATTTTGATGATTTATTTGCTTTATGTCGTGCCTGAATTGCGATAAAATCAATTTTTTTGGTCAACCTCATTGACAGTGCATACCCGAATGACATTTGTATACCGCTGTAGTATTTGTACATTGGTATATCCGCAAAGGCTGAAAGATACCAGTTGTATTTGAATACATAGGTTAACTGAGGGGTCAGATAGATCACATCATAACCAGAAGATTCTACGATTTCATTGTTCTCGCGCAATGCTTTTGCTCTGTATTCGTTGCGTACTTGAAGGTCAAGGCTTAGATTTTTCAGGATTCGGTAGTTGAAATAAATGGCCCCGATCCATTGCTGGCCATATTTGTAGTAAAAGTTTTCTGATTCAATGAATTGTGCATACTCATAGGAAACAAATCCGGCTAATGCCATCTTTTTTGCGATCCCCTTGGAGATGAAGATTGAGGCGAGGTATTTAAAACTGCCGGAAGATGGTTGTACCGAAATGGGGAGTTTGACGTTATCGACCTCCTGGTCAAATATTCCAATGGGGAATTTCATCCCGATGGATGGCGAAATGGTAAAACTTGCTTTGGCATTATTATACAGGTTGAACTTCATATACAAAGCGGCATCCCCCAGACCATAACCACGCATTGGATCCTGCCCTTCAGTATGCAGTGTTTTGTTGAAAAAGTATCCGAGATCGCCCATCACTGTCAACCATTTGGTAACACCATAAGCCAGTTGAAACTCGATGTAATTGACATCGGTTGTTTGTGTGAAATTCAAATCATGATAGGGAGAATCATTATGGTAGAATTGCTCGGAGTGACTATACCGGTATGTTAAAGCTGCGGTAAGCACCTTTGATTGCAATGCAGGTTGCTCTGCATCGCTGATGAAAGGATTTCCCGATGCACAGCATTGCCCGAATGAATTACTTACGATGAAAATATTGAAAATTGGCAGAAATTGTAATAGGTTTCGCATAAATCACAGCAAGCTACTTATGGATAAAAATAAGAGGTAACGCGAACCATGACCGTGTCAGATACCTCCCCGGTCTCATTAAATACCCGGCAGGTAATGGTATTTAGTCCCACACAACATTCTCCGGCAGCATAGCGGATACTTTTTCCGCTGCCCCTGAAATCGCCATGATTGGCTTCCCATCCATATTGCAGGTTTGTTCCTGTAGCTTCCATTGTAATGACAGTAGTATCCCAGGCTTTCACTGGATTCAGGGAGGCACTGAGGCTGATAATCTTAATGTTTCCGGAAGGTTGATCGTTTTTTGTCTTGGAGCAGGCATAAAGCAGCACTGTAAAAAGAATGATAAGGATAATGCATTTATTCATAGAATCCGGTTTATGGTTTAATTTTTTGAAACTCTTTATCAAGATCATCAAATGAAAAATAGCCCGTATGCCTGAATACCTCCTTACCAGCTTCATCTAACAGAACCTGTGTGGATATGGCTGCAATTCCATAATATTTCATCATATCCTGGTTCGCTTGCAGTAAAATGTTGATAAACTTCACTTTTATTTCTGAATGATACTTTGATTTGACCTCTTCCATAACCTTTTCCATCATTTTACAGGATCTGCAACCGGTAGCGCCAAATTCAAGGAAGGTCATTCATGTTTCCTTTAAACACGAACAGTAAAACCAGAAACAGTATTGCCAATGTAATGAACACAATGTTTAGTATCGTTTTAGAGCGAAGAGATTTGCTATTTGATAACTTCATTGATCTTATCAGTGAGCTCCTTTTCAAATTTTACTGCATCGTTTGTTGTTGCATAATCACGAAGCATGCCAGATACGTCTGTTGAAGATTCTTTTTTCTTTTTTTTAACGACAATAATCAGGGTTTGCGATTGAGCATTATACTTCTTGATTAATTCATTGTTGAGAGTATCACTCAGTTTGACCTGACGAAATACTACTTTCCCATCAGTCCAGTTTTTTTCAACAATGATTTTTACAGTTGATTCGAGCGCATTGCAAGCCCTGGCTTTGCAACATGCCAGGTTGGCCTTGAAATACAGCACTTCTGCTGTAGTCTTCTTCTGCTGGGCAAGCGTGATTCCTGTGGCCATGAATAATGCTATAAATAGCATAAAGACGATTTTTTTCATAATGCTAAATTTTTTAAAAGGATCATTTTTAATATTTAAACATCCTTAATCTATCAATCGCTGTCGCAGCTACAACCACGAAACGATTTTCCAGAATAGGAATCCGGACTGATGCTGCTAATCATTTTTACTATCTCACTGGCGACTTTATCGGCCATTTGAAGATGTTCGTCCTTAAGATCTTTATTCCTAACGATTTTTGTGTTAAGCGCGTTTTCTTTTCCAATGATTTTCGAAACATCTATAAAACCGTTGATCTTGCCGCTATACATTTCAGTGCTTCTTTTAGCGCAAAGCTTATCGCAGCCGTCAACAGATATTGTCGGAAACACTTTTGCAAAGTTTCTTTCTTCTTTGCCGCCCGCAAGATATAGCGGCAGACAGAGTGTTACAGTTTCAACCAGTTTAAGTTCCTCAAGAACTTTTCTCGTTGCGAGCCTTGAAATAGTTCCGCCGAGACATTCCTCGCCGCTGCATGATATTACGCCTATTTTTAGTTCAGACATTAATACTTCTCCTTAATTATTTTCCTTTATTTTTTTCGCGATCTTCTCCGCGATTTCACTTATTACAGCTTCGCCGTCAGCATTAAGCTGTGTTGGTGAACCAAACTTTTTTCCTTTATGTTCTTTCACCGTGTCCAGGACTTTAATTTCTTCTACTACTATCCCACCAGCTATTGAGACATTTTTTGAGGCACACATTTTTGGGCAACCGTCAACGGTAATGCAATCAAAGCCTTCGATTTTTTCCTTAACCTCTTTATCGCCGGTTACTATGTAAGCGAGGCAAACCGTTTCTGATTTTTCCGGACATAACTCAAAGACTGTTTTCAAAACTGCTTCTCTTGCAATGAGTCCGTATACCTTACCAATGCCACTGCATGGAACAACTTTCACTTTTTTATCCATTTAAGTCTTCCACCTTTTTTTTCACTATTTCAAAATATTTATCGAATCCTATCAAAAGTTCTTTATCACCTTCAAAATCAGTCAATTCAAGCTCTGCTATCCAACCCAATTCATAGGGGTTTTCGTTGATAAGTTCCCGCTTTTGTAAAAGCGTTTCATTTATGGAAATAACCTTACCGCTTACAGGTGAAATTAATTCAAAGACGGACTTTGACGATTCGATCTCACCAACTTCATCGAATTGGTCAATTTCCGCACCAATGTCGGGCGGTGTGAAATATAAAATATCGGAAAGGTTTTGTTGAACGAAATCTGTAACGCCTATTCTGGCGTGGTTTCCGATCACATAAGCCCAGCAGTCATTTTCGTTAAAGTAAACTTCCGGATTTTTAGGTACCCTGAAAATGAATTTGCCATTTTGAAAAGTCGCATACTCGTAATTATATACAACATTTGTTGCATTAGAAAATAGTGTGACCTTATCTTCGGCATTGTTAAGTCCGGTCATTATTAATTCAATCAGAGCATTTTCATTTTCCAGAAGCCTGAGATTACTCGTTAATTCAATATTATTGTTTTTAGCTTCTTCGGTTATTGTTACTTTCTTGGAAATTTTTAAGTCTTTTTCCGCAGCAAGCTTACTCGCGCATCGGGTCTGGCATCCATCTATGACTAAAAGAGGACGTTCGCCCATGATTTTATTATATTTCGCTCCAGCGACTCTGTAAAACACGGGGCATATAATTTCATTTTTAGCGTTCTCGCATAATTTTATCGCTAATTCCCTTGAAATTACTCCGGCGCATTTATCCAATCCGTTGCATGGAAGGACGGCATAATTTTCAACCATTTGTTTCCTCCTTTCTTATTTCCTTGATCCTTTGCGTCGTCGCATTTTTATCAGGAAACGATAATGCGTCGGGACCGCAAATTTTCGAGCATGCCCGGCAGAAAACGACACAGTTATTAGGATTCCTGACGATCAATTTAATTTCTTCGCTTTCCCTGACCTTAAAAACTTTATGAGGACAGAATTTCACGCATTCCATACAATAATCGCATTTTGTATAATCAATTGTCGGTTTCCAATCGATTTTATCGCGTTCAACTCCCATGAAAGTAGTTTCGCTCATTTCGACTCCTTCATTTTTTCAAGCGCTGCATTGACTTTCTCAATTGCCCGATCGGTAGTCATGTCGCGCACATCAATAGGGACTAAATCTTTGCTTATGTCAAGACCGGATTCTTTAAATGCGTCTCTAAAAAGCTTATTTTGCATATTGGGAGCACAGCCTCCGATAATAACTTTTCTGTGGGCTTTTAGAAAATCCATTAAAAATCGGTCTCCGTCTTCCTCACAAAGTTGCGGATGGATAAATCCATATTCAACCGGCAATTCGATTCGCACTCTGTTAATAAAGTCCCATATATCCATTTTTGAAAATCCGGGACATTTTCCAGTGCAAACGCACATAATAAAACCAGGTTTTTTCTTTTCTGACATAAATTCAATTTTCTTTTGGTTAGTTTTTCGTAGAAAGACGAAATCATATCATAAAAAAAATCAATCTTTTTTATTTCGTTGTCTAAGCTGGCACATACAGGACCCTGATAACTTTTCGCTTTTATCAATAATCAGTGGAAGATCATCCTTTTCCCATTCTACAAGTCCGCCGGCCAGATTTGCTATTCTATCAGCAAGTCCTTTCCCCATGAGCAGTACTACCGCCTCTTTGCTGTGCAACCCGGCTGCATCCGCATAAATCATGGACTTATCCTTGGGCAGATGTTCATAGGTTTCTTCAAGTAGGTTGTATGGACAATAAATCACTTCAGGAACCCCGAACTTTTTAAAGCGGCTTAGCCCTTCCTCTCTCACATCAATTATTACTGCACCTTGCTGACAAAGATCAAAGGCTTGCTTCGGTGTCAGGTTAAAGACGCCACCACTTAAAAAACCGGTATTCATGAACAACTGGTCCATTGTTAAATGAAAAAAATAATGAGATAATAAATACCGACCAGGATAAATAGTACTGCTACCACTCTGCGGAACCATAATTCAAATAGTTTTATGCGGTCATAGAATTTACCGACATTCCCCACTGCATAAGCAAGCAGCCATGCAAAGATGATCACCGGCAAGCCCGTTGCAAATGCGAAAACTATCGGCAAATACAAACCACCAGCGCTGGTGATAGTCATTGGTATGAGCATAACGAAATAAAGTACACCGCTGTAAGGACAAAAGGCCATAGCGAAAACCATCCCCAGCAGCAGGGTTCCCCAATAGCTTCGTTTGCTGTGTTCTCCCATTTTTTCAGTCAAACCTGAAAAACCAGGCAATTTCACCCTGATAAAATCGAGCATAAACAGGCCAATGATGATCAACAAGGGTCCAAGTATTTTCTCTCCCCATCCCTGGAAAAGCATCGAAATATGCATTTTACTTGCACCAAGGAACAGGATTATGCCCAGACCGGTATAAGATATAGTGCGACCAAGGGTATAAACCAAACCTTTAATAAAAACCCGTCTGCGGTTTTCAATATCACGGCTGATAAACCCTATCGCAGAAATATTGGTTGCCAGTGGACAGGGGCTGATTGCCGTCATTAATCCAAGAATGAATGCCGTCAAAAATGCATACTGGGAATTCTCAAGAATTGTTTGCAGGTATTGCATTTTAGCAATTATTTTAACATGTCATCCACTGCCTTCTTTATCTCGGCCTTTAGTTTCTCAGGGTTGTTATTGGCATACATAAATCCCTTATCGGTAAGATCGACTCTTTTGTCTCCACTGATGAGGATAAGGGTTTGACCTTCGATCTTATACTTTGCGCCAATTGCCTCGCCATCTTTTTCATCGAGGTTGACACTTTTAAAGGTGATCTCTCCGGTTTTTACTTTCTCGGCATATTGTTGTTCGACCGCCGCCTTTGAGACCTTTTCCACATTAGTACATGTCATGCACCTGCGAGTAAAGTGGAAATAATAAATCTCGATTTTCTTTGTGACAGGATTTCCGGCAAAAATGCCTGAAACCATAAACAAGGCAATGAAAAACAGAACTGTCTTTTTCATATTCATTCGGTTATTTGGTCAATAATTGTTTGATTTCATCAGATGAAGGCACACGACCTTTTACCATGACCTTTTCGTCCACAACGAGGGCGGGGGTAGACATTACGCCATATTTCATGATTTCCATGATATCTTCTACTTTGGTGATGGTAGCATTGATTCCATTTTTTTCAACCACCTCCCGGGTGATCTTGTCCAGTGTCTTACATTTTGAGCAACCAGGACCTAAGATTTTGATTTCCATATTATTTCTATTTGCATTATTGATTATCTCTGATAAAATGAATTAAAAAGTTCTTTAGCCGCTTCCCAATTCTGCTTGTTGATGCAATACTTTATATAAGGAGGATTTATCTCTCCCTGTATCAGTCCTGCCTTTTTCAATTCCTTCAGATGTTCAGATAGCGTAGAGCGTGCAATCGGCAGTTCTTCAGCCATATCGCCGCTATAGCAGCACTTGTCAATGTTATCGGCAAGGAAATCCAGGATAAAGATCCTCACAGGATGTGACATTGCCTTTGCATATCGGGCCACTTTCTCTTGAGATTCTGTATAATATTTTTTTTCTGTGATCATTTCATTTTGTGTTTCGTAGAAAAACGAAACAAAAATAAACTAATTATGAAGTCGAAATAACATTCAGGCCTAATTTATAAGCGTTCTCAATAAGAAGGTGGAATGAATAAGATCCTGCCAACGAATCCAATTCTTCCATAAATAGACTAATGCTGTGAGATTTAGCATTTGTAAAATAATACCGGGAAATAGTGTCCTTTATTCTTCAGATAAGTTGTCGTAGTATAGCCGTCATGAATTAAGGATTTATCCGGTTTTGGGTTGCTTTAGAGATCATGGACTCATGGATGCTCATGGAAAACCGGTCCAGTTCCAGGTGAAATATGTCATTGCCTACCGTACTACGAAAGAAGGTGGTGAAATCATTGAACTGAGAGATCATACACTCTATTAGCAAAAGAATAATATTTTTCCGAGACAGACTTGTCTGGAATGTTGGAATTTAAAGGAGGGAAATAGTATTTTGTTTGTAGAAAAAAAATAAACCTCTGCAATTATTTGTTATACAATAACATACAGAGGCTTATTGCGGAGAGAATGGGATTCGAACCCATGAACCACTTTTGGCGATTACACGCTCTCCAGGCGTGCTCCTTAGACCACTCGGACATCTCTCCGGGTCAAATGGTGAAATGATGAAAGTAACCAGGCGTCACGAACCTTGTGATTTCACGATTTGCGGCTGCAAAGGTATGAAAAAATCTGAGAAATCAAATGGTCATTTCACCGCGAAGCGAGGTCTGGAGCAACTTTTTGGTTGCTTCCGTTGAAAACCCGCACCCGAGAAGATGCATTGTCTTGGTCACTGCCGATTCCGTGGTGATGTCATACCCGCCGATCACCCCTAACCGGCCAAGCTCAGCACTGGTCTCGTACTTGCCCATTTCCACCGTGCCCCCTTTGCACTGGGTAACGTTAAATACGATGATTCCACGGTCATTGGCGTCTTTGAGCTGATCTAGGAACCAGGGAGCCGTCGGGGCATTCCCGGAACCAAAGGTTTCAAGGATGACGGCCTTCAGACCTGCCGTGTTCAGAATGGTCTTCACGGCATTGGAACTGATACCCGGGAACAGCTTCAGGATCGCAATGTTATCATCGAGTTCCTTGTGAACCTTCAGCTTTTTGAAATTGGGCTTCAGTATGAGATCATGATAGTACCGGATATGGACCCCCACGCTAGCCAGGGCCGGATAATTCCCGGAAATGAAGGCACCGAAGTTTTCCGCGTTAAGTTTGCTGGTCCGGTTACCCCGGAACAGCTTGTTCTCGAAGCAGATGGCAACCTCTGGTACAACCGGTGTGTCAATCTCCTTGGCTGAAGCGATCTCCACGGAATTGATGAAGTTCTCACGGCCGTCGGTCCTGACCATCCCGATAGGAAGCTGTGAACCGGTAAAGATCACCGGCTTGTTCAGGTTCTCCAGCATGAAGCTGAGGGCCGACGCCGTATAAGCCATGGTGTCGGAACCGTGCAGCACCACAAAGCCGTCGAACCTCTCATAGTTCTCCTCGATCACTTCCGTCAGCTTAACCCAGAAGGAGGGATGCATGTTCGATGAATCGAGCAGGGGATGAAAAGTATGGAACTCGAAGATGCAGTTGAAATTTTCAAGTACCGGCAAATACTTGTACAGGATGTCCATACTCAGAGGCCTAAGGGTCAAGGTTTTCGGGTCCTGGACCATCCCGATCGTACCGCCGGTATAAATGACTAAGATGGAGGTTTGATTAAGCATAAAATAAAAATTTTAACAATACCTATAAAGTTAACACATTATTTCTATTTGCGATTTACAGTTGACGATTACGAATGAACTTCTTGATTGTTGTGTCTGGTCCTAAAAAAAGTTTACAGGTTTGACAATTCAATCGTAAATCTTAAATCGTCCATCCGGAAAGTTATTCAGCATCTCTCATTGAACCCGAAACAAAGCAAGCGTGTTCTTTGTGGTGATCTCCGCCACTTTTTCAAGGGTCGTTTTTTTGATCTCCGCGACCCTGGCGGCGATCAGGGGGATGTAGGAAGGTTCATTGCGTTGGCCCCGATGAGGAACTGGCGGCAGAAAGGGGGCATCGGTCTCCAGAACAAGATGTTCGAGGGGTACTGCTTCCACGACCTTTTGCAGTCCCGAATTCCTGTAGGTAACCACACCACCGATCCCCAGCATAAATCCCAGCTCAATGGCCAGGGTGGCCTGCCTGACATTCCCGCTGAAACAATGAAAAACCCCACAAAGGTCCTGTGCATTTTTCGCCCCGATCAATTCCAGAGCCATATCCATCGAATTGCGGGTATGGATGACGACCGGCAGATGATGTTCCAGGGCCAGGTCAATCTGAAGGCCGAAAGCAATCTTTTGTTCCTGTTCAAAGGTTTTATCCCAGTACAGATCAATTCCGATCTCCCCTATGGCAACGAATTTTTCATCAGGAGCTGAAAGATGATCCGATACGGATTGAAGTTCCTCCCGGTAATTTTTTCCTACGGAAGAAGGATGCAGACCGGCCATGGGATGACAACGATCGGAGTAACGGGCAGCAACCTGCATCATCCGGTCAAATGAGGTCGAATCGATATTGGGCAGAAACAGGTAGTTTATCCCTTTTGATTCCGCCCTTTGCATGACCTCGCTGAGGTCGGGATCAAAATCCTCCAGGTAAAGATGGGTATGGGTATCGGCAAAGGTCATAGATGTGCAACGATTTCATCCACGTTAAGACCGGTCATGCATTTGAAGTGCTTTTTGGGACATTTTTTAAAACCCAGTTTGCTGCAAGGCCTGCATGAAAGGCCCCTGACTTCAGCAATGAATGAGTCGTTTTCGTGTCCGGTGGGAAAATACGGATACATTCCGAATTCCGGGATGGTATTACCCCATACCGAGACGACCGGTTTCCGGAATGCAGCTGCTATATGCATCAGGCCGGTATCGTTCGTTAACACCCTTTCTGACTGCCTGACCAGAGAAGCCGACTGGTTCAATGAGATTAATCCGCATGCATTGTAACATATTGGCTCAAGTCCGGTGGCAATCCGGTCACCCCGCTCCCGGTCTTCCTTTCCGCCAAGCAGTATCAAAGGCTTATTGATTTTCCGGCCGATCTCTATCACCAATTCTACCGGAACCATCTTGGTAGCATGCCTGCTTCCGATGGCTACAGCAATGAAATCCCGGGGAAAGGCTACGGGAAGCTCGCTCAGGGGAAATTCTTCCCCCTCCGGGATGAAGTAGTCCAGACCCTGATGGTCGTTTCGTATCTGAAGCTGATCAACGGCCCTGAAATACCGGTCGACAAGATGCACCCTGGGCAAACGATCAACCTTGAAATTCACCATCAGCCATTTTTGCAGGTTCACTTTAGGAAATGATACATTCGGAACCCCGAGCTTGAACTTCACGAACCGGGAACGGTGGTTCTTGTGAAGGTCGACGATGAAATCAAAACCCTGGTCTTTCAGTTGCGGGATCAGCTCCCGGAGATGGTCTTCGTAAAGCCAGATTTTATGGAGATAAGGATTTGCCTGAAGGATAGGAAGATATTGTTTTTTTGTCAGATAATGGATCTCGGCGTCTTCGACCTGGTGTTTCAGGCAACGGATAACCGGAGTGGTCAGGACAATATCCCCGATAGAACTGAACCGTATGATCAATATTTTTTTCATCTTACATTCCCCCGCCCCTCGGGGGAGGGGGTCACCGGATAAACGGATTATGCATTTTTTCATACCCGATGGTCGTTTCCGGACCATGACCGGGATAAACGGTGGTTGCATCGGGCAGGGTAAAGAGCTTGCCTTTAATGCTTCCCATCAGCAGGTTGAAATCGCCGGATGGCAGATCCGTCCGGCCGATGGTGTCTTTGAACAAAACATCGCCGGTCATCACAAAACCTTGTTCCTGTTGATAAAGGCAAATGCTGCCTTCAGCATGCCCCGGGGTGTAAAAGACCTTTAAACCTGAATTACCGAAGTGGATTACATCCCCGTCTTCAAGGTACCCTTTTGGCGGTGGAAACCGGTCGAGCTTGTAACCAAATGACAGACCGATCTCCCTGGCAGCAATGAAAAACGGGACACTGGTCTTATGGTACTCCGGGAAAACAGAATAAGTATCGGCAATGAACTGGTTCCCGAGTATATGATCGACATGACAATGGGTATTAAGATGCCGGACCAGCTTTAACCGGTTCCTCGTGATGTAATCGGTTAATTCCTTTTGCTCACTCTTCTCATAACAGGCAGCATCGATGATGATACACTCCTTTGATTCGTCATACAGAAGATACGTGTTCACAAGGAATGTATTGAAAACAAATCGGTTTATATGGTTCATGAGAATCTCTTTATCGGGCAGGCGCTGCAAAGATATGAAAATGCACAGGAATGCTCCCCACATTTAAAATAATCGTACTTTAGCTGCTCCATTCCTATCTTCCTGTAAAATGAACTATGACGACTTCGGTATGTAATAACAAAGCATTTTTGTTTATCAAAGCGCCCTGGTTCATTCTTCTCCTTTTGATTTTTTTATCTTTTAATTCACCAGCACAATTCTATAATGGCAGCCAGCTTACCTTCGGCAAGAGCCGCGTCCAGTATACCGATTTCCTTTGGACCTATTTCCGGTTCGACCGGTTCGATACTTACTTTTACCAGAACGGGAAAGAATTGGCTCAGTATACGGCAGAATATGCCGATAAGCACATTAAGGAAATCGAGTTGAACCTGCAATCGAACCTGGAGGAGAAGATCCAGTTCATCATCTTCAACTCCCTGACCGACCTGAAACAAAGTAACATCGGTATTACCGGCGATTGGGACTACTATAACACCGGGGGAGTCACCCGGATCATCGGTGGGAAGGTCATGCTTTTTTTCGACGGCAATTACGACCATTATGACCAGCAGATCAGGTCGGGGATTGCCCAGGTCATCCTCAATAATATGATCTATGGAACCGGTATCGGCGCCCAGATCAAGAATAACGCATTGTTCACCATGCCCGAATGGTATATGAACGGGCTGATATCCTATGTTTCCAGGAAATGGGATCCGGAGATAGAAAACTTCGTACGGGACGCTGTTTTGAACGGACAATACGAAAAATTCAACAGCCTCAGCGGCATCGAAGCAACCTATGCAGGTCATGCCCTCTGGAACTACATTGCGATGAAATTCGGTCCGGCTTCCATCCCGAACATCGTTTATATGGCACGCCTTAGCCGTAACGTGGAAAAGGGTTTCCAATACGTAGTAGGCTTTTCCTTTAAAAGCATCGTGAGTGAATGGCTTAATTTCTACAAGGACATCTTCAGCGCCCAGGACATTGGAAAATCAATACCGGCAGGAAAGCTTCTAAATCCGAAAAAAAAGCCTGACCGCATCTATCGCGGATTAAAAGTGAGTCCCGATGGCAATTCGGTAGCCTATTGTACGCATGAGCTTGGTGTTTATAAGGTTTTTCTCCAGGACCTGGAGACCGGGAAGAAGAAAAAAATCTACCGCGGTGGCTACCGCCTGGCCGACCGCCCCGATTATTCGTTTCCCCTGACCGCATGGCACCCCAGCGGAAGGATCCTGGCTATCCTCGTGGAACGAAAGGGAGAACCCTGCCTTTATTTATACAACCTGGAAGAAAAGAAGTTTGAACATCAGATCCTCTACAACTTTGACCATATTCTCGATATGTCATACAATGATGAAGGGACCCTGCTGGTCTTTTCAGCCATTATCAAAGGACAATCAGATATCTTCGTCTATAATATTGCTGCCGGCTCATATGAACAGATCACCAGTGATATCTATGACGATTTGAACCCACGGTTCATCAACCATTCCACAGAGATCATCTTTTCTTCGAACCGGCCGGGCGATACCTTACGGTTTAATCAACCAGTCAACATCGATAAACTGACTTTTAGCCACGATCTTTTTATCTATAAATATTCAGCCAAAAAAAATGTCCTTCAACGCATCACCCGGACCAGGGACGCCAGTGAGACCCAGCCCCAACCTTATTCCGGAAACTATTTTGCTTTCCTGAGTGAGGAAAATGGTATCGTGAACCGTTACCTGGCCCGCTTCGACAGCGTCATTGCCTTTGTAGATACGACAACCCATTACCGGTATGTTACATCCATCATCCCCGTTACCAATTACTCAAGGAATATCCTGGAATTCGATGTTTCTCCCAAAGCCGCAAAGATCGCTGAGGTGGTTTATCAGAACCGGAATTACCGGATGTTTGTCGAAGACTTGATCCTGCCGAACCATGTATCAAAGGTCGAGCTCTCACCGACTTATTTCAAAGATTATGCAACACGGCTTACCGAAAACCAAAAAGCCAGGCAAAAAGCAGATACCCTGACGCCGGTCATGCCGGAACCTGTGAAAAGCCCGGAAAAGAAACACTTTACTTCTGTCCGCCTGAGTGAGATAGCCCCCGAAATCCGGCAAAAGGGAGATACAACGGACATGGCAAGGGCCCAGCGCCCCCAGCCCTTCTCCATCCTTAACGATACCACCGGAAAAGGCTGGCTTCTGGGTGGCGGAAAAGCGGCCCGGAAAGATACCCTGAATAAATACCGGAATGCGAAACAGCTGAACTACAATGTCGAATACTTTATCGACCAGATGGTGACCCAGATCGACTTCACCTATCTTAATTTTGCCTATCAGCCGTTTACCGGCAGTGTAACACCCGATTTCATCAATCCCGGACTGAATGGTCTGTTCATGGTCGGGATCACCGACCTGATGGAAGATTACCGCATTACCGGTGGGATCCGTGTTAACTTCAACCTGATCAATAACGAATACTTGTTCAGCTTTACCCATTACCGCAAACGCCTTGACCATCAGATAACCTTTCACCGGAAAGCCGTGGAGGAGATAGGAATGTTTGCCTTGATCCGGCATAAGATCCATGAATTGTATTATACGGTCACCTATCCCTTCAATCCGGTACTGAATATCAAGGGGACAGCTTCTATCCGTTATGACCGGGCCGTCTACCTGTCCACCGACATTATCAACCTGCAACGTCCCGATGTTGACCAGGTTTGGGGCAGTATCAAAGCCGAGCTGACTTACGACAACACCCGGAATATCGGCCTGAATCTCTATCATGGTACGCGGTATAAGATCTTTGGCGAATATTATCAGATGCTGAATACACGAGGCACCAACTGTATCGTTCTGGGCGCCGACTTCCGGAATTACCAGAAGGTCCACCGTACCCTCATCTGGGCCAACCGTCTCGCCCTCAGCACCTCTTTTGGGAGTAGCAAGTTGTTGTATTACATGGGTGGAGTCGATAACTGGCTTTTCCCGCGTTTCGATCCGAATACCCCTGTTGCCTATGACCAGAATTATGCATTTCAGACACTGGCTACCAATATGCGTGGGTTCGATCAGAATATCCGGAACGGGAACAGCTTCATCGTGTTCAATACCGAGCTGCGCTGGCCTGTTTTCCGGTATTTTTATAACCGCCCCATCCGTTCAGACTTCCTTAACAATTTTCAGATTGTGGCCTTTGGAGATGTCGGTACAGCCTGGACGGGAATCTCACCCTGGTCGGAAGACAACCAGCTTTTTACCAGGTATATCTACAATAAACCGCTCTTCATCAAACTGGAAATGATCAAAGAACCCTTCGTGGAAGGATTTGGCTTCGGTGTCCGAAGCCGTCTGTTCGGCTATTTCCTCCGTGCCGACCTCGCCTGGGGGGTGGAAGACGGCCGGATCCGTCAACCGGTTTTCTATTTCTCCCTTAGCCTTGACTTCTAACCATGAGCCCTCCCGATCCGCGTATATTGACCTTTATCGGTGAACACCACATACTGAACCTGGCGGTATCACTCAATAACCAACCCTATTGCGCCACTTGCTATTATGTTTACATGCCGGAGACGAACCGGTTTATCGTTACATCCGATCCCGATACCCGGCATATCCGCGATATGGTCGAAACCAACAATTATTCCGTAGCCGGTACGATCGCCCTGGAAACGCGGCTCATCGGAAAGATCCGGGGAATCCAGTTCACCGGCCTCATGAAGGAGATCCCGGAAAATGACCTGAAAAAAGTGCGGAGCGCTTACCTGAAGCGCTTTCCCGTTGCACGCCTGACAACCCTCCACCTATGGGCCATTGAACCCGACTTTATTAAAATGACCGATAACCGGTTGGGTTTTGGCACAAAGCTCATCTGGAAAGAACCATTACCCGGATAGCTCACGGAAAATCACGGAATGAAGAGATACCAAGACTCTCCGTAATTATCAAATTATATGTTTTTTTAAGTCAGTGGATTAGCCCGGATGTTCCGGTTTCTGTTAATAACTAAATTGTCCAAAACTCATACTTCGTTGTATATTGCCACTTCAAAATTTTCTCCGGATATTTTATCGTATTTCACAAAAAAACAAGAGGTTAGGAAATTTTTTAATAAGCATAATTTAATAAAGCATGGAAGAAAACCCCATCATCAATACAGATAAGGAAACGAAATCTGATTTTTACGATGAGGTACTGTCGAAAAGGATCCGTCCGAAAGTTTCGGTTGAGGATTTGGCAATGAAAGAAAAAAATGCCTCAGGGCTCAAGCCGGCGTCAGCTCCGGTAAAAAAACCTGTGGAACCCAAGATATATTCCTTTACTGAAGTAGTTGAAAAATCAACCGAGTATTTCAACGGCGACAGTCTGGCAGCCAATGTCTGGGCCAACAAGTATGCCTTGAAAAACTCCCAGGGACAATTGTTTGAGCTGACACCCGACGATATGCACCGGCGGATCGCCAGTGAACTGGCCCGGATTGAAATGAAATACCCGAACCCCATTAGCGAAGAAGAGATCTTTGAGCTCATCCGTCATTTCAAATATATCGTACCTCAGGGCAGTCCGATGGCCGGTATCGGAAACAATTTCCAGATCGGCTCCCTCTCAAACTGTTTTGTCATCGGGAATGAGGGTTCATCCGACTCATACGGTGCCATCATGAAGACCGATGAAGAACAGGTCCAGCTGATGAAACGGCGTGGCGGGGTTGGCCACGACCTCTCACACATCCGTCCGAAACACAGCATGGTCAAAAACAGTGCCCTGACCTCTACGGGTATCGTGCCTTTCATGGAGCGGTATTCCAACTCAACCCGGGAAGTTGCCCAGGAAGGCCGGCGCGGAGCTCTCATGCTCAGCATCTCGGTCATCCATCCCGATGTTGAGCAATTCATCGACGCCAAACTCGAAGCAGGCAAAGTGACCGGTGCCAACATTTCGGTCAAGATCACCGATGAATTCATGAAAGCCGTGTTGGAAGACGGAGAATTCACACAGAAATTCCCCATCGACAGTCCGAAACCCGCCGTTATAAAAAAGATCCGGGCCAGAGACCTTTGGAAGAAGATCGTTCACAATGCATGGAAATCGGCCGAACCCGGGATCCTCTTCTGGGATACCATCATTCGCGAATCCCTTCCTGACTGTTACGCCGACATGGGATTCAAGACGATATCGACCAATCCTTGCGGTGAAATCCCGCTCTGCACCTATGACAGTTGCCGTTTGCTGGCCATTAACCTGTATAATTACGTGGATAAGCCTTTCACATCCGATGCCAGCTTTGATTCAGACCTGTTCATCCGGCATGTACATAAGGCCCAGCGGATCATGGACGATATCATCGATCTGGAACTCGAAAAAATCGACCGGATCCTGGTAAAGATCGATTCCGATCCCGAATTGGAGGAAATAAAGACCCGCGAGCGCAACATGTGGCTGAATATCAAGATGAAGGCCCTCCAGGGACGGAGGACCGGATTTGGCATCACTGCAGAAGGTGACATGCTCGCAGCACTCGGAACCCGTTATGGATCCGATGAGGCTACCGATTTTTCAGTCGAAGTGCACCAGCTGCTGGCGATCGAAGCATACCGTTCTTCGGTGACCCTGGCCAGGGAACGGGGGGCCTTTCCTATGTATGATACCGGAAAGGAGAAGGATAGTCCATTTATGATCCGTCTGAAAGAAACGGCCGCCGATGTTTACGAAGACATGGTGAAATACGGACGACGTAATGTGGCCATGCTGACGATCGCGCCAACCGGCTCGGTAAGCATCCTGACACAGACCACTTCGGGACTGGAACCGGTCTTTGCAGTCACTTATAAGCGCAGGAGAAAGGTCAACCCGAATGATAAGAATGTGAAGGTCACCTTCACCGACGATATCGGTGACACCTGGGAAGAATATAACGTGTTCCACCACAATTTTGTGACCTGGCTGGAAGTCAATGGATATAATGTCGACGAGGTTTCCCGGATGGAGGAGAAAGACCTGAAGAACATCATCAAGAAATCACCCTTTTTCAAAGCTACAGCCAACGACGTCGACTGGGTTGCCAAGGTGAAGATGCAGGGAGCGGTCCAGAAATGGGTCGATCATTCGATCAGTGTGACGGTCAATGTACCTAACGACACCAAAGAGGAAATGATCAGTACCATCTACGAGACAGCCTGGAAGGTAGGTTGTAAAGGGATGACGGTATATCGCGACGGTTCGCGTGCCGGTGTGCTGGTCAATAATGGAGAGAAGGAGACCAAAGAGAAGAAGGAAGATCCCAACGAATTCAAGGAAACCAAAGCTCCACACCGGCCAGAACGGCTGACAGCCGAGATTGTGCGCTTCCAGAACGAATATGAAAAATGGATCGCGGTAGTCGGTTTGCTCAACAACCGTCCCTATGAGATTTTCACAGGTCTTGCTGAGGACTTCTGGATTCCCGCATGGGTGCAGAAGGGCTGGATCGTGAAAACCCGTCCGGACGGGATCACTTCACGATACGATTTCCAGTTTGAAGACCGCCAGGGTTATAAGATCACCATCGAAGGATTGTCACGCTCCTTTACCAAAGAGTACTGGAACTATGCCAAGCTGATTTCCGGTATCCTTCGCCATGGCATGCCGCTCCCCTTTGTCGTGAACATCATATCCAAGTTGCACTTTGAGGTCGACTCGATCAACACCTGGAAGAACGGCGTGGAACGGGCATTGAAGAAGTTCATTCCCGACGGCACCAAAGCCGCCGAAAGGTCCTGCCCGAAATGCCATGACGTGAATGGGTTGATATACCAGGAAGGCTGCCTGGTCTGCAAGAACTGCGGTTACTCCAAGTGCGGCTGATTTCCCGCTCTCCTAAAAATGTTTCTTGTGATAGTCGAAAGTATAGCTGTCGCGTAATTGCTTGATCTTTCTTGCGATTACCAGAAGGGGTTCCAGCTTGTGCTGATGAAACCACTGGATCGCCTCCGGCTTGCCCCGGCAGGCATCGGCAAAAACGATGAAAAAAGGATGATTGAAGTCTTTCAGCCATTGATAAGCCTTCGGGTCTTCATCGATGGCGCTGTCAAGCGCCGCCAGATGATAGAACTTATGCTGTAACAGCCAGGCCGTGGCCTCTTCGCTCCCGCGGATGGCATGCGCCAACGCGGCCACCTCCGGATAACCGTTCTGAAGCAACCATTGCACGATCTCTTCATTTCCCGATATCGCCTCACCCAGGGCTAACCATATCTTGGCCGGAAAATAGAGTGTATACAATGGGAGTTAAGAATTAGGAGTGAAGAGTTAGAAGTTGAAAATTAACAAAATATTTTTTTAGAGGTTGATCAGATGAAGGGATCAGGTATAAACCTGAACATTCAGACCTGCAGCCCGGACCTTGCTTGCGATAACCTCCAGTTCAAAGATAGGGATTTTTTCAAGTTGGTGAACCGGGGTCTCCCGGGCAATCGGATAGATCATCACCGACCCGGGCCTGATTTCCAGGAGGTGCTCAAGCCATTGGTCCACTTCCTGGCTGAGGGTATTATCCACCTGTTCGCCCCGGAATTTCCCGCGAAGAAACATGCTCTGAATGATCACGTTGCCATTGAACCTTTTCAGATCCCCGATCAATTCATGGAAATACACGGGCTGTACCGGATTATTCATCAGTCTGAAGATCCTTTCCGAGCCGGCATCAAGCTTCTGGATGTTGCGGTCGAGCTTCAGCAGTGCTGAGAATACTGCGGGATCGCCAAGCCGGCTGGCATTGGACAACACAGCCACCTTTGCTTCGGGGGCAAACCGGTCGCGAAGAGCAAGGGTATCATCAACGATACCGGCAAATTCAGGATGCAGAGTCGGCTCACCGTTACCGGCAAAGGTGATGGCATCGGGCAGATAGTCCTCTTCAACCAGCTCTGTCAGCCTTCTCTCCAGAAATATCGCAACCTCTTCACGGCCGGGAAGGCTACGGTCCAGATCCTTCCCATGCGGTGTCCATCCGCATTCACAATAGATACAGTTGAACGAACAATACTTGGAATGCTTGGGCAACAGGTTAATACCCAGCGACAAACCCAGCCGCCTGCTGCGAACAGGACCAAAGATCACTTCATGAAACAGAAAACCAGCCATGCATCGAATTCAGGGTGCAAAAATCGGCATTTTCCGCCATAATACCTAAACCATCCTTATCTAAAATGATTACCTTTACAAAGTATTACGGAAGTTCAATGATCCCGCTTGGTGAAATAAGAGCCCCCATCCAGCAGCATCTGGATCTCTTCGAAGAGAAATTCAGGATTTCCATGAAAAGTCCGGTACCCCTGCTGAATACCATTACCCGTTATATCATCAAACGGAAGGGGAAGCAAATACGGCCTATGTTTGTCTTTCTATCCGCCAGCCTTTCCGGCGGAGCCACGGAAAGCACTTACCGGGCCGCCACCCTGATCGAATTGCTGCATACCGCCACCCTGGTGCACGATGATGTGGTGGATGATTCCAACATTCGCCGGGGTTTCTTTTCCCTTAATGCCCTATGGAAAAATAAGATCGCCGTTCTGATTGGCGACTACCTCCTTTCAAAAGGATTGCTGGTAGCTTTGGAAAGCAACGAGTTTCATCTTCTTAAGATTGTCTCCAATGCTACCAGGGAGATGAGTGAAGGAGAACTGCTGCAGATTGAAAAAGCCCGCCGCCTCGATATCGAGGAAGAAGTTTATTTTGAGATCATCCGGAAAAAAACAGCGACCCTGATCGCCTCATGCTGCGCCTGTGGCGCAGCCTCAACGGGAGCGCCACAGGAAACGATCGACCGTATGTGGCAGTTCGGTGAATATGTCGGTATCGCTTTTCAGATCAAAGATGACCTGTTCGATTATGAGAAGAACAATGCCACGGGTAAACCCGATGGAACGGATATTAAAGAAAAAAAAATGACCCTGCCGCTGATCTATCTGCTGAACAACTCCGACCTGTTTGAACGGCGCTGGATCATTAATACAGTAAAAAACCATGGTAACGACCCGGTGCGGGTCAGACAGCTTATCGAAAAAGTGATTCTTATCGGAGGGATCGAATACGCCCGATCCAAAATGTTCGGATACCGGCAGAAAGCCCTCGACCTCCTGGCTTCCTTCCCTGCAAGCATATATCATGAATCGCTCCGGAAACTGGTTATCTTTACTACGGAACGGACTACCTAAGCAGATACCTGTAGATCTCTCAGGCTTTTTTTAAAGTAAATCCAAAAGTAGAACCCACCCCGATGGTGCTTCGAACATGTACCGTTTGCTCATGGGCCTCAATAATGTGCTTGACAATAGCCAGTCCAAGTCCTTTACCTTTCCTGGTGGCTGACCGGCCGCGTTCCGTGCGATAGAAACGTTCAAAAACCCTCGGCAAATCTTCCGGATCGATACCAATACCATTATCGGTGATCTCGGTCAGGATGTTCTCATCCATGTCAAAAAAAGTGATCTTTGTCCGTCCGTTCTCATGGTTACCGTACCGGATCGAATTATCGAGGATGTTGGTCAATACCTGCCGGATCTTTTCACGGTCGGCAACAACCCAGACCGGCTGTAGCGGATTGGTGACAGTGACCTGGACATTCTTCTTGATGGCTTTCATATCAAGCAGCTCAATAACCTCCTGGGTAAGTGAAGTGAGGTCGAACCTGACAACCTGTAAACGCATGTGCCCCGACTCAAGCTGGGCAATTTCATCAAGATCCTCCAGGATCCGGATAAGCCGCTCGATGCTTTTCTCGGTCCGTTTCAGGTATTCAAGGTTGATGGCAGGATCGTGCAGTCCCCCGTCGATCAGGGTTGAAACATATCCCTGGATATTGAAAAGGGGAGTCTTCAGCTCATGTGAAACATTGCCGATAAAATCCCGGCGGTAGAGCTCAAGTTGCTTTAAACGGGCTATTTCCTTCTGCTTCTCCTCTTCCCAGTCTTCGACCTCCTTACGGACCTTTTCCAGCATATTCGGTTCATGATGGATCTTAGGCTTTTTACCCCTGGCCACCTTTACATCATGGATCAATTTATAGATCAGACGGATCTTACTGTAAATGAACCGGTCGATAGTATAACGGTAAATAATGAAAGAGATCAGAAAAAAAAGGACAGCTCCCGCGGCCAGCAGGAACCAGGTTGAGAAATGCCAGATGTTATGAGGAAAAAGTATGAAACCGGTGAGGAAAAAAATCAAAATAAAAATTACTGTGACGATCACTGACGAAAGCAAGGCAATATGCCGGGGTTCATAGAATTTCATTCTTCTTCAAATTTATAACCTACACCCTTAATGGTCCGGATGGCATCGGTGCTGAGCTTTTCCCGGATACGCCGGATATGAACATCGATGGTCCGGTCGCCTACCACCACATCATCACCCCAGACAGCAGTGAAGATTTCCTCCCTGGTTACGACCTTTCCTTGACGGGAAACCAGGAATTGCAGCAATTCAAACTCCTTCCTGGGCAGAAAGATCTCCTCCTCTCCTCTGATGATGGCATACTTGTCTTTATCGATGGTGAATCCTTTCAGGATGATCCGGTCGCTACCGGCCGGTTCCTCCTTATACCTGCGTAAAATGGCCTGGATCCGGCTGATGAACACTGTGGGCTTGATCGGTTTGGTTATGTAATCATCGGCTCCTGCCTCAAATCCCATGATCTGGGAATAATCCTCTCCCCTTGCGGTCAGGAAGACGATCAGGGTATTGGCCAGATCCGGATTGCTCCGGAGCTGACGGCATGTCGCCATGCCATCCATGCCGGGCATCATCACGTCGAGGATGATAAGTTGCGGCCGGTGCTCCTGTGCCAGGGCGATCGCTTTCCGGCCATTCTTTGCTTTCAGGACCCGATATCCCTCCCGGGTCAGGTTATAACCAAGAAACTCCAGGATGTCGGCTTCGTCATCTACCAGAAGAATGATGATATCTTTGTTATCCATGACCCCTGTGAAACAAAAGGCCAAAATTATTAAAAATAGGCAATTTAATCAGGTTTAGAAAGTTATATTTGTGAGAATTGACAGAATATCAATGAAGAGCTTGTGTCTAATCCCGTTTCTTATTCTTTTCACACTTCAGGGCAAGCCCCAGGCAACGGCCCTCGCCCTGAAAGAAATACCGGAGGTCTGCCTCTCGGAAACAGAACGGGAAATCGTTCACCTGATCAATGAATACCGACGGGCAATGGGACTCGATTCGGTACCTTTGTCGAAATCGCTGACCTATGTTGCCCAGGTCCATGTTAAAGACCTGGCTGAAAATCATCCTTATTCACGCCGGTGCAACCTGCACAGCTGGTCGGATAAAGGACCGTGGACACCCTGTTGTTATACCAAAGATAAAAAGCAGGCAAGCTGTATGTGGTTTAAACCCCGTGAGCTGACAAACTATGAATTTGAAGGGTATGAGATCGCTTTCTGGACAAATCAGCCAAGGTTGGATCCGGCCAAATTCGCCTCTGTCAGCCTGAAAGCATGGAAAAAAAGTCCGGCACATAATAACGTCATCATCAACGGATCGGAATGGAAAAGACTGACCTGGAAGGCCATGGGGGTCGGGTTTTACCAGGGTTATTCCGTAGTCTGGTTCGGGGAGGATGATGACCCGGATACAACCTCGCTGAACCCTTGCGAATGATAGCGGTTAATTCGTACTTTTGCCTGATTCAGACTATGCGTAAGACCATCTTCACTTTTTGTCTTCTGCTTCCGCTCCTGGGATTCTCTCAGCGGTTCAACGGAGGTATCCTTGCCGGGGGTGTTGTGAGCCAGGTGGACGGAGATACCTGGGCCGGGTACGACAAGTTCGGCTTCCTGGCAGGCGGCTTTGTGAGCCTTCGGCTTTCACGCCATTCCGGTTTTCAGATGGAGATGGAATACTTTCAGAAAGGGAGCAGGAAAAATTCTGATCTCGAAAAAGGAGATCCCAATTCCTACCTTCTGCGTATCCATTACCTGGAGATCCCCTTGTTATACCAATATACCTTTGCCCGGCGTTTTGCCGTGGAGGTAGGACCGGCCATGGATGTCCTTCTCGGATCCTATGAAGAATCGAATCAGCAGGAAGTGCAAAACACCGTACCACTCCGGCCGGTCACCCTCGCAGGTATCGCGGGCGTTTCCGGTTATATCACCAGTCATTTGAAAGCTACATTCCGGTTTAACTATTCGCTTATATCCATCCGCAACGCCACACCTCCTTATCCGGAGGGTTACCGGAAGATCCTGTTCGAATGGGGTCAATATAACAACGTCATGTCGCTATCGTTGAGCTGGGATTTCAAGCCAAGGGATTTTTAACCGGAACCACTGGATTATGTCACAACAAAAGATCATTGTTGGGATCACCGGATCAAGCGGAGCCATTTACGGGAAACTTCTCCTCGACAAGCTCATGCATCTGCAGGATCAGATCAGGGAAGGAGGGATTATCTTCTCTGAAAATTCACGCAGTGTATGGAATTATGAGCTGGGATCTTCCATACCTTCCGGGCTTCCATGGAATATCTATGAACCCGGTGACTTTTACGCTCCGATGGCCTCCGGCTCATCAGGATTTGACGTCATGATCATCTGCCCATGTACTATGGGTACCCTGGGACGTATTGCTTCGGGAGTTTCAGGCGATCTGATGACCCGTGCTGCTGATGTAATGCTGAAAGAGCGGAAAAAGCTCATTTTAGTTCCCCGTGAAGCTCCGTACAATCTAATACATCTCAGCAACATGAAGCTTCTCACAGAGGCGGGTGCCATCATTTGCCCTGCATCGCCGTCGTTTTACAGCAAACCGGCCTCCATCGAAGCGCTGGTCCTGACTGTTGTCGACCGGGTACTTCTGCTCGCGGGATTTGAGATCGATACCTATCAGTGGGGGAATCAGGGCGGAGGTTCACTATAACCCTGCCATGATGTTGTAAATAAACCGGTCATATCCGGTGCGTCTGACCGGTGAAACACTGAATATCCTGACGAAATCTTCCTCCGACAATTTCATCCAGTCTTCTTTTCTCAGATTTCTTAGTTCGGAAGAAGGCAAGAACTCCGGTTCATGATGACCGGTTGCATAGCGGTTATGGGGACAAACCTCCTGGCAGATGTCGCAGCCAAAGATCCGGCCATTCAGTTTATGTCGTATTTCTACAGGGATTCCCCGGTTCTTTTCGATGGTCCAGTATGCGATGCACCGGGAAATATCAAGACGGTAAGGAGTATCGAGAGCCCCGGTCGGACAGGCTTTCATGCACCGGTCACATTCCCCGCAATGCGTTGAAGCGGGAAGGTCGGGCTCCAACTCCAGGTTGGTGAGAAGGATGCCGATGAAAAAGAACGAGCCTTTCCCGGGACGGATGATGAGGGTGTTTTTTCCTTGCCAGCCGACCCCGCAACGGAGTGCCCAGGCTTTTTCAAGGAGGGGACCGGAGTCGACAAAAGACCGGGCATTCACGCCGGGACTCTCCTTCCGGAGGAATCCGGTCAGGGCAGCCATCCTCTCTTTCATTATGATGTGATAGTCTTTTCCATAAGCATATCTGGAAATGATAAAATTGTTTTCGGGGGATATCGTTTCCGGCGGATAGTAATTCATCATGACACAGATCACCGATACCGCATCTTTCATGATCAGGCGGGGATCCAGCCGTTTTTCAAATTGGGAATAAAGGTAGGAGAGTCCTGGGATTTGTTCCCGGCTGACAAACTCCGAATAGAAAATGCGCAGATCTTGCAGCGGTTGTGCCCGGGCAAATCCGCAGGAGGAGAAACCCAAAAGGGAAGCTTTCATCTTTATGGCTTCTTTAACGGCATTCATATTTCGTGGATCGACGTGTTAATTATGCAAGTAGGCAATCCGCAGTCCTGAGTCTTACGTTCCAATTATTTACGTCCTACGTCTAACGTCTAACGTCTTACCTTTTAAAACAGGCCCGGCTGTTCCCCTCTTTTCAGTTTTCCCAGGTGTTTATAAGCTAATTCAGTGGCTTCCCGCCCACGGGGAGTTCGCATCAGGTATCCTTCCTGGATCAGGAATGGTTCATACACTTCTTCAATGGTGCCCGAGTCTTCGGAGACTGCCGTTGCGATCGTCGTAATGCCGACCGGACCGCCCTTGAATTTATCGATGATCGTGAGCAGGATCTTATTGTCCATCTCGTCGAGACCGTTCTTGTCAACATTAAGGGCCGTAAGCGCATATTGGCTGATCTTCAGGTCGATCTTACCGTCGCCTTTGATCTGGGCAAAGTCGCGGACCCGCCGGAGCAGAAGATTGGCAATACGCGGCGTGCCACGGCTGCGGCGGGAAATTTCGGTAATGGCCTGTTTCTCGATGGGCATGTTCAGGATCTCAGCCGACCGGCGGATAATCTTTTCAAGGGTTTCGGCGGTATAGTATGAAAGGCGTGAGTTGATCCCGAAACGGGAGCGGAGGGGCGCAGTAAGCAAGCCCGAGCGGGTGGTAGCCCCGATGAGGGTGAAAGGATTCAGCTTGATCTGTATGCTCCGGGCGTTCGGACCTGTCTCGATCATGATATCGATCTTGAAATCCTCCATGGCCGAATAGAGATACTCTTCCACCACCGGGGAGAGACGGTGAATTTCATCAATGAAGAGCACGTCGTTTTGTTCCAGGCCGGTAAGCAAACCGGCCAGATCGCCCGGCTTATCGAGCACCGGTCCGGATGTGACCCGGATGTTCACCTTCAGTTCGTTGGCAATGATATGGGCCAGGGTTGTCTTACCCAGGCCCGGTGGACCGTGAAGCAAGACATGATCAAGGGATTCCTGGCGGTAAAGGGCGGCTTTCACAAAAACCTTCAGGTTCTCAACGATCGATTCCTGACCGGCAAACTCAATGAAACCGGTCGGACGGAGTACCTTCTCAATCTCCTTTTCCGCGGGACTCAGCTGTATTCCGGTTGCATCGAGGTTTTCATTCATGGATGCAAAAGTAAATAAAATCGGTGTCGATTTTTTTTGATCAAATAAAATCCTTATTTTTACGATATAATCCAAATCCATTAAGCCATGCAACCCATTGTTGTAGCTGTTGATTTTTCCAACACCTCCATTCATGCCATTGAATATTCCATTCCGCTTGCCAACAAGCTGAAATCGGATATTGTGATGGTATGGGTTGATAAAATCAGCGCCCAGGAATCACTTTACCCCGACACATCGAATGAGCACCGGAATGAAGCAAAAAAACGCTTCGATGAGTTGCTACAGCAATACCACCGGAAGCTCAGCAAGGATATAAAGATGGAATACAAGCTGCGCAAGGGGAAGATTTATCATGAAGTCGATACCCTCGCAAAGCATGTGGGAGCCATGATGATCGTCACAGGGGCTCATGGGATATCAGGGTTCGAAGAGTACTGGATCGGAAGCAATGCCTTTAAGATCGTGACGTATGCGTCGTGTCCTACGATTACCGTCAGGCACGATTTTGAGATACGGAAGAACATCGACCGGATCCTGCTTCCCATCGACGGTTCAGCCGAAACGTTACAGAAGTTGCCTTTTGTGGTTCACATGGCCAGGCTTTTTAAATCGGAAGTGCACGTGGTGGCTACCCATTCCAGCCATCTTAAATCGATACAGCGGATTGCTGAAAAATTGGCACAGACCGGCATCAATTACCTCAAGGCACACTCGGTTGCCACGGTGGAGGACAGCATCATTGCCAATGATCTTACAAAAGCTGTTCTTGGATATGCGGTTAACGTAAAAGCCGATCTTATCAGCATCATGACCGAACAGGAAACGCCCAAGACGATCCTGCTGGGTCCACAGGCACAGCAAATGGTCAATCAGTCACCTATCCCGGTACTGAGCATTCATCCGCAGGAACATTTTTGTTTGTAGGAAAAGAACCAGGTCAAAAATGAGACGGTTCAGTCTGACATATATCCTAATTACCTTGTGCGGGATGATTCCCTTGATGAACCGGGCACAAAACCCGGGATCCGGGACAGGACAGGTGGAGATCATCCAGGATCCCAGGGTGGAAATTTTAGTAAGCAAACATATCCAGATCAACCAGAATTCACGGGGAGTTGAAGGCTTCCGGATCCAGATCTTCTCCGAATCCGGCAACAATTCAAAAAGCCAGGCCCAGACGGTTCTCGACGAATTTGTGCAGAAGTTTTCAAAGGTCAACGCCTATCTTACCTTTAAATCACCCAATTACCGCATACGTATCGGGGATTTCAGAACCCGGCTTGATGCGAAACGGTTTTTGCTTGAAATTGCCACCGATTATTCCAACGCATTCATCATATCCGATCAGATCAATTTACCCAGGGATGAATAATTAAAAACAAAAGCCATGAGCAAAATCATCGTCGCCATCGATTTTCTGGAGTGTTCCATCAATGCGTTTATCCATGCGCTTTCCATTGCCCAGCGGTGCAAACATGACCTTCTGCTTGTTTGGGTCGACAAGGTCAATGCCGAAAATGAGAAGTTCACCGAGCAGGCAAATCCTCAGACCAAGGAAGCAAAAAAGGCCTTTGAGGATCTGATTGCTAAATATCAGCCGGAGCTGCCCGACAACAAGATATTATATAAGATCAGGAAAGGTAAAGTTTATAAGGAGATTACGAATGAAGCAAGGGAAACCAACGCTTCCCTGCTGGTTGTCGGTACGCATGGTTCATCCGGATTTGAAGAGTTCTTCGCGGGAAGCAACGCCAACAAGATCGTATCTGCCAGTCCCTGTCCGGTCATCACCATCCGTGGGGGGATTGACATAAAACGCCCTCTCAGCCGCATCGTTTTGCCCATCGATAGCACGCTTGAGACCAGGCAGAAGGCATCGATTGCAGGATATCTTGCCAAGTGTAACGACGCGGAAATATTCATCCTTAAAGTCTACCGTTCAAAGGTCAAGGATATCCGCCAGAATGTAGATCTCTATGCTTCGCAGGTTGCCCGTTTCTATGATCAGGAGTCGGTGAAGTACCAGGTTGATGCAGTGTACAAGGACAACCTGGCTGAAGCGGCAATCGAGTATGCAAAGATGATCGATGCCAATCTGATCGCAATTATGACACAACAGGAAAGCACCGCTTCAAACCTTTGGATGGGTACTTTTGCGCATCAAACAGTGAACCATTCACCCATTCCGGTGCTCAGCATTCGCCCAAAGGAGACACTGGCAGCAGGACTGGGTTTTTAGCTGAACCTTCTACCTGACCCGCGTCTATGAATACCTGTTCATGCAATTCAAATCGGAGAAAGCGGTCTTCAGCCGCTCGACCATCGTCTTTTGCCCTTCACGCAGCCAGGCCCGAGGGTCATAGTATTTTTTATTGGGCTTATCCTCGCCTTCCGGATTTCCGATCTGTCCCTGGAGATACCCTTCATTCTTCTTGTAATATTTCAAAACCCCTTCCCAGAAGGCCCATTGCGTATCGGTATCGATATTCATCTTCACAACACCATATGAGATCGCTTCCCTGATCTTAACGGGTTCGGAGCCGGAACCGCCATGAAAGACAAAATTCACGGGATTGGGAGCCGTGCTCAATTTTTTCTGGATATAAACCTGAGAATTATGCAGGATGATGGGTTCCAGTTTGACATTGCCGGGCTTGTAAACACCGTGCACATTCCCGAAGGAGGCGGCAATCGTGAAATTGGGACTGACCTGGCTAAGGGTCTCGTAAGCCAGCGACACGTGCTCAGGTTGCGTGTAAAGGCGCGAACTGTCGATGCCGGTGTTGTCAACCCCGTCTTCTTCTCCTCCCGTCACCCCCAGTTCGATCTCCAGGGTCATTCCCATTTTGCTCATCCTTTCGAGATAACGTTTGCAGATCTCGATGTTCTCGTGCAACGGCTCTTCGGAAAGGTCCAGCATATGGGAACTAAAGAGGGGCTTCCCGTTTTTTTGAAAATATTTTTCCCCGGCATCCAGCAGTCCGTCGATCCATGGCAGCAGTTTTTTAGCCGCATGGTCGGTATGGATGATCACAGGGACCTCGTACATATCGGCGATTTCATGAATATGATGGGCACCCGAAATAGATCCACGGATGGCGACGCGCTCATTATCGTTTTTAAGCGATTTCCCGGCAAAGAAGACCCCTCCGCCGTTCGAGAACTGAATGATGACCGGAGAATTCACAGCCTTAGCGGCTTCCATAACCGCATTGACGGAATCCGTGCCGATCACGTTCACGGCGGGGATGGCAAACCCGTTGGCCTTGGCGACCCGGAAAATCTCCTGTAAGTCGTTACCGGTAGCCACACCGGGAGCGACCTTATCCAATAGTTTTTCTGACATGGTGTATCCTTTTAAGATTTCCCTCAAAGATAAAAAATCTCCCGGTTTCCGGATGGATTTAAGGAAAACTTCCCCAATCCTTGACATATACATAGTTTTTTTATATCTTTGATTGTCAATTAAAAAATAATATGAGAAAAGTAGTAACAGGGATTCTTGCGCTGATAATCCCAGTTTTTCTTTTTGCTCAAACAGCAAAAGAAGCGCAGGATCTGACTCAGATCCAACAGAAGATCAACAGGCTTGAAAGAGAGAACCAGCAATTAAAAAAGCAGGGTGCTGCTGTTCAAAAGTCCCTGGCCAGGATGGGTGAAGCCATGGCCAAGGAAGAGATTACCTTCCAGAAGTATGACTCTCTGATAAAAGGCTGCGAGGATACCGTCAAGACCTATTCGGCCAGGATCGGGAATGCGGAGCAGCTGACGATCGGGGTAAAACATGCGATGCGGGTGAGGACAATCATCGTGATCATACTCCTGCTAATCATTTTCCTCGCGATCCTCATTCGTTGGCTGACCCATGTCAGGCAGCATGCAAAGGAAAAGGAAGAATGGCTGGAAAAGCTGAAAAATCAGAGGGAAGAGCGAGAAAAGAGGATCGGGGAGGTCACGGGGATGATCTTAAAGCATGAAGAAGAACACACCGGCTTCCGTCAAAGCATCGAAGAAAGGGTTTCCCACCTGAAGAACGACCTGACGGTCCTGGATGGCTCGCTGCGGCAACTGATAGGGGAGAAATCGGTCCACCTGGAAAACCAGCTCCGGGAAAAATTTGAAAAGGGCGTCAAGGACCAGGAGAGGGGGATACAGGAGGTGGCTCAGAAGGTGAATGAAATGGATACAAAGGGATCAGGGATGGTCCGTAAGCTGGATGAAGAGCTCAGGAAGCACGATGAAATCCATAAAAAGCTAATGGATCAATTGGTTGCCTTGCAAAAGAGCTCCGATGAGATACGGGTATCGCTCACCAGGGAGATCCAGCAGCTGAAGAACAAATAAACTATTTTACTATCTTTGCAACCGCATTCTGCCGGCTCATTTTAACGGAGAAAGTTTTTCCCGGAAAACGGACCGGAGCACCGGTAACGGCAACTGCCGGAGGGTGTTGAAATATCGTATGGCCCCGTAGTTCAATTGGATAGAATATCAGATTCCGGTTCTGAGGGTTGGGGGTTCGAATCCCTTCGGGGTCACCAAAATGCCAAAATATGCCCTGTAAATCAACGATTTACAGGGTTTTTTATGACTTGGTAAAACATAGGTAAAACATTTCTCGAAAATGCATATTTCACTGGAGTTTTGGTATTTTTATTATGCAATTGTTCGGTTGTTCAATTTCTTCACTCACATTCCTGCCTACCTGGCAGGTAAGCAAATTTTTTTTTTATGAAAACATCCTCCCTGCCTACCCTGATTCATCAAACGATCAATAAAATCAATTTTTGTTTTTACTGAACTTTTCCCTTTGAATCGTCCTTTGGTTCCAATAAGCTTATCCCCACATTTCAGCTCGCTCATTTCCAAAATCCACCGTTAAATAAATCCCAATCTTATCCCTCCTACCTCAGCTTACCTTTGAGTATAAAACATTAAGATTATGAAAACATTCGTACGAACAGCTATTTTGCTGCAATTGGTTTTTGCACTCACCACGACAACAATATTTGCAACCACCGGCATCAATTCCGACAAGGCGCAGAAAAAAATTGAAAAACAGGCGAAGACCATCGCCAAAAAGTATCAGAAAGAAGGATATACCTTATCTGGCACGGTATTACCACTGGATCAGGTAGTGTTCAATCATTTGCAAAAGTTGCAGGAAGGCAAATATCTTGATTATGAAACCAAGGTCAGCGCCCCGACTTATGCCATTGGTCAGCAGAAATGCCTCGGCGATGCCCAGAATTTTATGGTCCGCCTGGTCTTTGATTCTATCCGGTATCGTTACGACCAGGCCTATGGCGGGGATGAAGTGAAGAAAAATATAAAAGAAATCAACTGGACCGACCGGTTTTTCAGTGCGTTTCAGCAGGTCGGTGCCATTGATATCGGCGGTATGATCCATCCGTCCTTCACTCTCTATAAGAAGGAAAAACGGTCTGACCTCACCGAATACAGGATGTTTTTCCTTTACAATGCCGATTTTATCAACTCCGACAGGGAAGCCATCACGCATGCCATTCAAAAGGCGTTAAGGGAAGTTGAAGAAGGTGTCGAATTCGGAGAAAAAGTGCAGAAATTTATCAATAATGGCCTGAAATAATACAAGAATTCTTAGAATTTAGCCATGCCGGCATTGCGTTTACATATTCTGATTATTCCTCTTTTCCTGCTTTGGGCAAATACAGCAACAGGACAGGTGAACAATGTTGTGGAAGGGCAATCCTCGATCATCATCGATAACAGGAAGGACATACTACATGTTGCTAACAATAACTATCGAAGGAAACTGATTGAAGATGCCACTATCAATGCGATCCGGCAGGCAGTCCCGGCTATAATCAATTTCGAGGAATATTCCTACCAGGATTATGATGAAGCAGATCAATCCAAACAGCCTTCCGACCGGATGATCTTCCAGTTTAAGTCGGGGCGACAGGTTCTTTGGCAGCAATCAGGAAACCCTGAGATATCGGCCGATCTGCGAACGAAGAGGAAATGGAACTGCAAAGTGAGTGGCTATGTAACGGAGATCAGTGTGCCTGTTGTCCTGAATGCCCCCCGGTTGCCTGTTAAACCGACAAAACTTAAGAAACCGGCTTCATTGAAAGCTTTTGGGCTTGGCTATGGTCTAAGCATGCCGCAGGTTTTCGATGTCCCTCTTGATCAAAATCAACCAGGACCAACCCCCAACTGGCAACTGACTATCTATCCTGTCCAATATGCAGGTATTCATTTCGGGGTTTCCAGGGAATTTGCCCTCGGCCTCTATTTCTCCTTCTCAAATGTAAGGCTGGTGTACGACTGCCTTGAAACAGGTACCCCATGTTACGGGGGCCGCATTCAGCTTGGCCTTTACAGGCATACCGTTAATCCATACATTTCCGTCTTTATGTTATATGGAGATGAGAATGCATGCGCTTTTGCAATTAAAGGTGCTGCAATTGGCATTGATTTTTTAAAGGGCAGGTTTAAGTTCGGGATCGAGACCCAGGCATACTGGGTGAGTTCAAATCTGGAATATAAAGGCGTAAGGTTCAGTGATAATACTTTTTTTAATATCAATAAGGGGTTTAATTTGAATTACCTTCGCTTTAACCTGGGTGTGGGTTTGAAATTATACTTCTTCTGAGCTGTATGAAAATCCTACCTTTTGGGATGAATGCCGGCTCATCAGCTCTTCTTCACAGAAAAGTTCTACTTCACTAAATGAGGGGAAACTCCCATAAAGGATCTGTTTCAGCATGCATTTCCTGGCAATATTTTCTATCTGCCCGCCACTCAATTCATATCTTCCTGACAACTTTTCAGCTTCATCGCTCTTCAGTGACCGGATCTTATCATGCCAGATCCTGATCCTTGCTTCAGGGCAGGGTTTTTCGAAACAAATCTTGTACAGAAACCTTCTCTCAAAAGCCTTGTCAAGATTTTGGGTTAGGTTGGTGGTTGCAATCAGAATTCCCTGAAGGTCTTCCATTTCCTGTAAAATGATATTCTGTATAGAATTTTCGGTCTGATCTACAGCCGATGAACCTATCTTTTTCCGGGTACTGAATATGCCATCAGCTTCATTGAATAACAGGATTGGAGCCACCGGACTTTTTTCGACTTTTCGGCGGTATTCATCGAATACTTTTTTAATGAGTTTTTCCGACTCCCCGAACCACATACTTTTTGTTTCACTGATGGAAATCATCCTGATGTCCCTTCCGGTTTTACGGGCAAGCTGGTAAACCGATTCTGTCTTCCCGGTGCCCGGAGGCCCATATAACAGTACAGTCACTCCAGTCCTCATACCGGCTTCCTTTAGCCGATTGACAAGGTTGACATGATTTTCCGGTTTCAAAGTATCTGTAAGAAACTCCAGATTTTTTGATTCTTTCCCGCTAAAAAAAAGTTCTTTCTCTGAAATAGTAGTAGAGATGATAAAATCACCTGTTTTCTTCTTATTCTTTATAGTAATAAAAATATCCTTGTCCTCCTGGAGAAGGATTTCCATACCCATGTCAGTTAACATCAATTGCTTGTCGCTTCTGAACTGTCCTTCCTCCAACAGGGCAAGACCGTTTTTTAACAGTACATGATTTCCTTTAAGAAACTCTTTTCGCACCCTCATCCGGTCAGTCAGGTCGGGATAGAGATATTTTATGGCTTCGAGCAGTGGTAGGGATTCTTCGTCATCCAAAAATTCACTGCAAAGCAGGATAAAAAAAGTCAACTCGTCCAGATCCATTTTGAACTTCCGTAATTCTTTTACAAAAGAAAGTGATTTGTTACGGTTCAGGGTCGATACGATCTCCTGATATAGTTCCGGTAAGGTGTATTCTCCGTCATGAAAAACCTGGAAGACTCCATCAAAATAGGCCATGAGGGCATAAATATCGGGGATTTCAATTTTCTTCGAAACAAATTTTTCACCTATTCTCAGCGATTCGAATGCTTCTCGGTTAATGTAGAATTCGATATTACTCAGATTCCCTTCACCGCCGCGCCTTCTGCGACGATTTTCCGATACTCGTCTGAGAATCTTTTTTTCTACCATGGTATCAAGGTCTGATAAAAAACTGACGATGCTTACTGCGCTGCAACCAATATAATCTGCCATACTTTCAAGATCAACAGAGCTTGAACGGAAATTAAGGTTAAAAATAACGCTGAAAAGTACTGCTTGTGATTCGGAAATGTCCAGAAAGTCGGATAATTTTTTTAATTCCTGTTTGTTTTTGAGCGAAAATTCCATGCTCATTTCGGAGGATCTTGCGTCAAGAGCAATTTTTTCGACACATTTCAGAAGATCTTTGTTTTTTTCTTTTTCATTTATTTTTTTTCTCATACGATTTGCTGAATTACCTGCAAAATTAAGATATGGCAGAAGGACCAGTCCAGACATTTATTTATCGCTAATTTTTCACAATGAACGGGCATTCAACAGAAAAGTAATTGTTGAATCTGATCATAACTTATCTTAATTTCGTACCAGCATACACATGAGTAACAAAGCGGATAAATCATCCAAATGACCCATCACGGCCACCCCTCCCTTTCAAGGGGAGAGCTTGTCCCGGTTTACCGGGAGGCCGGGGGAGAGATCAGTTAAAATGGCCGAACCATGATAAAATGCGTAATCATCGACGATGAAGCCAATTGCCGTGAAGACCTTGGATCATTAATAAACTATAAGTTTAAAGACCGGTTGCAGATTGCCGGGAGCGCTGGTTCCGTAAATGAAGGGGTTAGTATTATCAATGCCACCTTACCAGATGTGGTTTTTCTGGATATCCGTATGCCGGAAGAGGACGGTTTTCAACTCTTTAAAAAATTCGACCATGTAAATTTTGAAGTGGTTTTCACTACTTCCTATGAAGAATACGCCATCCAGGCCATCAAACATGCAGCCTTCGATTATCTTCTAAAACCTGTTGATCCAAAGGATTTGGAGACATTTCTCGACCGGTTTGATCAGAAGGCAAAGAAAATTTCAGTTGCAAACAAAATCAAACTCCTGCTTGCTCAGCTTGAATCGGGGGATGAACCCAACGTCCTCGTTTCACTGCCTGTGGGGAAGGAGTACAAGGTTATTAATGCCCGGGATATAATCTACTGCAAGGCGGATGTAAATTACACCGAGATCCATACTCATGGGAATGCCAGGTTTGTGGTAACGAAAACCCTTGGAAAGGTTGAAGAGATCCTTCATTACCCTTTCTTTTTCCGCTGTCACAAATCTTATCTCGTCAACCTCAACCATATTGACTCATATAATAAAATCGATGGCTACATTCGGATGAAAAACCAGGAGCTGATCTACCTTGCTGATCGGCGAATTGAAGAATTTATCAACCTTTTCGGAAAGGAAAGATGAGATGAAGAAATCCAGGGGAAGTTCCGGTTATGAGGTAGAGCTTGCAAAAGCGCAGCTTGAGGCGCTCAAAGTAAGGATGAACCCTCATTTTATTGCCAATACCTTGACATCAATTCGAAGTATGCTATACAGCGACCGTAAAGATGATGCTATCGAATATCTTACCCTTTTTGCCAAACTTATACGAACAACCCTTGAGAATGCCTCAAAGGATTATATTACCCTGGCAGCAGAACTCTTTTATATACGAAACTATCTTAATATCGAAGAATTGAGGTTTGCCGGCAAGTTTACTACACAAATTATTTTTTCGGAAAGCCTTATCCCGATCGAGCTGATAGTTCCACCATCCATTTTTCAGCCATTTATTGAAAATGCCATCAATCATGGCCTTATGCATCGGACCCAGGGCGGAAAACTTCTTGTTGAATTTAAACCGGATGGGCATCTTTTAAAGTGCATCATTGAAGATAACGGGGTAGGGAGGCATAAGGCCAAGGAAATTGAGAATCGTTCACTCACAGCACATTCATCCTTGTCGGAGAACATTATCCGTGAACGAATAAGCCTTCTCAACAAGATTTATGCAACAAAAGATTATTCAATTGACACCATAGATCTTTCAGATAATTACGGTAACCCTTGCGGCACCAGGGTTGAGGTCAGGCTGCCTTTACAAAGCATTTACTCGTCCTGAAAACAGTTAACTGCCCATTGACGCAGAAATTCCAATGATTCCTTATAATGGTTTTGCTTTGCCAGGTGCGGGGTTATTGCCAATAGAATTTCCGATCGCAATTTATTATTCGAAATTGAATTCGCCATATTGATTGATTCTTCAATATCCCCGTTGATCACCGCATAAATGGGATATTCCATGGCAAATTGCTGCAGAAATGATTCATCTTTAATATGAGGTATAAGCTCCTTTGCTTCCTGGTAAAAGCCATGTTTTGCTAAGTGCAATGCAATTTTAACCAGGTACTCATCTTTATATCCATCTGCAGGAATCATTTCAGCCACGACTTTGGCAGGGTTATAATCTTCTGGTAGCGCTAAGGGTTCAGGTATTTTAATCCGTTGCTTTTGTTCACGTATTCTCCAATCAATATTCCTCAAAATCCTGCCAATAATCATCTGATACTCCTGACAAATATTATGGTTCCTGTTCCAATCATCATATTGATCCGGATCGCTGAATTTGTTTTCAATCAATTCCTTTACCTTTTTAAACTGATGATTGATGGCCAGCCGATGAACCAAATTATCAAATGTAGTTTCATCATCAGGGGGCTTAAGAATATTATTAATGTTGAACACTGCATTTTCCATGTTTCGAATGGCCTCCTTATCTCTTCCAAGTTTGAATTCAAAATCGAAAAGAAAGGTGGAATTAATGGTATCAAAGTATATATCCTTAATCAGTTTGGTCAGATCGTACGCTTCTTCCAGTTTACGCATCGCCTTTTCCTTCATTTGTTTATGGATATAATAATAAACCGTATTCGCGACCATTGCGAATCTTATTTCTGGCGATGTAATGTTGATCTCCATTTCGTGAACAATCTCAATCTGATCATCCATCAACAGGGTAAACGAAATGTCCAGATAAATCAAAAATTTTTCCTGTAATGTTTTTGCAGATTCAGCAATTTTAATGGATTGGGATATCTCTTTCCGCTCCGCGTGAATACTGGCAGCTATCTTCTGAGCATTGTACCTTAACTTTTCATCCTTAATTTTCTTAAAGATGTGATTGTAACCACTAAAGTTATTTGCAAGTAAGGTAGATTCAGCCATTTCATATAACATTCTGCTATAGTTACTTTTATTAAGAATTTCAAATATGAGTTTGTTCCTGATGTCTTTATAGAAAACCAATTGTTCAAAGAAAAATGCCAACGCTTCAGGAAATCCCTTAACAGAGTAATCTCCATATTTCTTAATGGACATAACAGGATTTTCAATCTGGTCAACCTTTAATTTCCCGATCAGTGGTTTCACCTCGTAACCGGCGATATAAAGATCGATCAGTAAACTCATAACATAGTAGGGCGGGATAAAGTCGTTAAGCGGGTTTCTTGCCGCTTTTTTAATTACATTTTTATAAAGTCCGTCAATCAGCTTCTTAAGTATCTCTTTTTTCTGCGAAGGGTCAAATTCATTGTTGTAAAAAGTCATGTGTATCAGCACCAGGTATGGAATGTGCCTTCTGAGTGGATCAAATAAAATGATCCGTTGAATCAAACGGTCAATGCCCCATGCTGTAGTCGCCAGATTACTGGAAAAGAAATAATCTATCTCGCTGAAATCTTTAAAGTTTGACGAACTATCTTCTAACCGGGACATTGATATCATATTAATTAAGACCCGCAAAAGATTCGAACTACTTTTCCCTTGATGGTTCTTTTCGAATCTCTTGCCGGGGGTTCAGCCTGTTTGAATGGCGAACCTATTTCAGGTACAAAAATAGTAAGCTATTTACTGAATCCGGTACTTTTTATTGAACGGTTGAAATTTAAAATGAACGTTCATTTATAATTGTCTGCATTTAATAAAATACCCTGTGAAGCCATGATGACCTTTGTAAATTTACACTTTAAAACGAAGTTCTTATGCCCAACGGAGGAACACATCATTGCGGAAACTGTTTCCACTTCAAAAACAATATCTGCAGCCTGAGAAATGAAGAAATTAAAATTTCACACTGGACGACCTGCCAGAACTGGAACAGTAAATCACTAAAACCAAAAGGAGTAATGTTTGCCATCGTCGGCGAAGTCAGAAACCGGGCAATTGCCTATGACACTATCCCTTACTATAACGGATACAGGGTTGACACTTTCCAGGAAGGCTATAATGACACGGTTGTTACATGGGAAAATAATGTGGGACACCGGTCTGTATATCAAAGCGTCGGTGATTATATAACGTTTTATGAGCAGGAACGGAAAAAAAAGAAAATGTATATTCTGGGGGCCATCATTGGTGACATAATTGGCTCTGCCTATGAATGGCACAATGTAAAAACAACTGATTTTCATCTGTTTGGCAAGCGAACAACTTTTACAGATGACAGCGTTTTGACTGTTGCAACCATGGAGAGCATTCTTCACCAGACAGACTATGGTCAATCATACCATACCTATGGAAGGGAGTTTCCCTTTGCCGGTTATGGCGGATTTTTCATGGATTGGATAGATAAAAAAGATCCAAAACCTTACAACAGCTGGGGCAATGGATCAGCGATGAGAGTAAGTCCTGTCGGTTGGGCATGCAATACGCTTGATGAAGTATTGGATTTGGCAAAACGAAGCGCTGAAGTTACGCATAACCACCCGGAAGGCATCAAAGGGGCACAGGCTACAGCATCGGCAATTTTCCTGGCCAGAACAGGGAAAAGCAAAGCTGAAATAAAGCAATTTATTGAGCAGAATTTCAAATATGATTTAAACCGGAACCTTGATGAAATAAGGCCTGACTATCAATTTGATGTAAGTTGCCAGGGTTCCGTTCCCGAGGCAATCATAGCCTTTCTGGAAAGTACAGATTTCGAAGGTGCAATCAGGCTGGCCATATCGCTTGGAGGCGACAGTGATACCATTGCCTGTATTACCGGTGGAATAGTGGAAGCATTTTATGGGGAGATTCCTGAATATATCGTTGAAAACTCTTTAAGGGTGCTGCCGGCAGAATTTATCAAGGTAATAGAAGAGTTTTCAAATAAATACAGAAAGGATAGGTAAATCGGTGAGCTTACTAACCAAGCAACTCTTTTACCTCTTTTTCAAGTACCACCAGATGTCGTATAACGATTAACCATATTACATCAGCTGAGATTGAATCATAACCATCGATAATCCTGTTTCTGGTATCGACAATTTTCCTTGCATCGGAAATCTTGATATCAGGTTGTAGTTTCAGGATTCTGCTCAGCGCTTCGCCAATTATTTCAATATTGCGCTCAACAGCCTTCCGGCTCTTTACATCACTTTGAAATTCCGTAAAAATTTTCTTTTCCGGGAAAAACGAATTGATTTCAGAGATTGCCAGCTCAATGTCTTTCAGCCACTTTTTAATTTCCAGATCCATATACCAATGCTTTTGTCTGTTCAATTTGCTGAAGCAGAAACGGATTTTTAATTGCCTTATTTTCCAGCAGATCAATTGGCCTGTTGAGCAGATCCTCAAGCGAAAATTTTAAAGCAAAGTAATGATCGGCATAATCAATCGGGTCGGATGAATCGATATCGACAATAAAATCTATATCACTGTTTTCATTGAAGTCGGATGTAAGGACTGAACCAAAAACAAAAAGGTTTTTCACTTTGTTTTCGATACAAAGTGTTTTGATACGGGGTTTATAGGCATCAATATACATAATTATCCTTTTTGACAAAAATACGAAAAAGAGATAGATTGGTCAAAACCAATCACTGATATTTCATGCCACTACGGTCACTGATAAAATTCCGCGTAAAATAAATTTCCTTTATGAACATAGAAGTTGCACTTATTTTTGCATCTGAAATTGCCTCCTGAGTACAGTTAAAAATCAGCTGATAACCAAAAACCATACAATGACGGATATCACAGGAAATGATCAAATAGCAGAGGTATATTTCAACCGGGGGAGTGCAAAAATCAATAACCTTGATTTCACCGGAGCAATTGCTGAATACACGAAGGCAATAGAAATGAATCCTAAACTTGCAGAGGCCTATCACAACAGGGGATTGGCAAAAATGAAAAACATGGATAACCGGGGAGCGATTGCTGACTATATTATGGCGATTGAGATTGACCCAAACTTTGCGGAGGCTTACTTCAACAGAGGAACCGCAAAGGCAACCATACAAGACAACATTGGAGCAATAGCCGACTTCACTATGGCAATTGACATTAACCCCGGTTACGGAGCTGCCTATGACAACAGAGGAGTAACAAAAGGAAAGCTCCAGAATTACAGTGGCGCTCTTGACGACGCTAACAGGGCCATTGAGATTGACCCAAAAAATTCAACAGCTTATTACAATCGTGGAAGAACAAATTGCCACCTTAAAGAATACAAAAAAGCAATTGCCGACTTTACCGAGGCCATAAGGATAAACATAAAGTACGCACCTGCTTATTTCAACCGGGGAGTTATAAAGCTGATCTTAGATCAGAACGACAGTGGCTTACTGGATTTATATAAAGCTAAATATTATGGTGATAACCAAGCAGATGCGGTCATAAAGAAATATTGCCAATAAAAATTATCCATGATAATTTTCAAAATAGTAATCGTTTTGATCTCAATAATTATCAGTTGGATAATTGCCTATTCAATAACTATGGTTTTATTTTGTATCGACTTGAATATAAACAATCCCGATTCAGAACAAATGACTTATATCAAACGTAAACATTTAAAAATGAATAAATTCGTCTGGTTAGTTATCTTTATTATGGTAATTTTTGCTCTCCTGTAATTAGTTTCATCATGTAAAATTTGATGTTAATGAGCGAGAACGGCGATGATATTGTAAGAAGAATTAAGGAGAGGATTGACAGGATTTTTGCTGATAAGATCCAGAAATCCCGTAAAATCAGAACCGGCGCAGAACGCACCAATTAAACCAAAGCCGGCTCCTGTGTCAAAGGAATCAGGACTGAAACCGGAAATGGTAACCTTTGACGATAAAAGGTTAAATGATGCTCTGGCTGCTTTAAAGGCTTATGGCTACGATGAAAAGGCTGTTATGAGATTTCTTACTGGATTGGAACTGAATTCAGCTACCTCCGTTAATTCAATCATCAAAATGGGCTTGGAATATTTATAAACTCAACGCTGCTTCAGATACGGCTGGCAATTTCATTATTTTTCCTGAGCAACTCCTCAATAATGTTTTCAGAAATCCTGAAATCGGTGGCTAACAGCTTATCGATAATTGGTCTGACCTTCTCTAAAACTCCGATTTTCTTCGCCTTATGAATAATACCAAGAGTTCCAGTAAATTTCAAATTCAATTTGGACGCTAATTTTCTTGCTTTTAAATCATCAAGCAGTAATAGCGGAGACTCCATTTCTTTTGCCAAAGCAATGGTGCTTGCTTCTCCCAAATCAACTTGTGTTGTAAGAAATTCCTGATATTTTTTATCTTTTACAGATTCAATTTTTATCCAATCGGGTACTTCCTCCGAAAATTCCTCTGCAACCTCCGGCGTGATCGAAACAGAATCGTAGACTTGTCGAAGTAAATCCAATTCACCTATTTTATGAAAAAGAATCAGACAGCTTGTATCAGCAATTACTATGTTATGCATTGGCAATGTCTGATTCTAGGTCGGACAATGATTTACTGAATACAGAAACGCCGTACCTCCCTAATAATTCAATAAAAGTTCTTTTGGTTAAACCGGCCATCTCTGCCGCTTGTCCTGCAGATAACTTCCCGTCCTCATACAATTTAGATGCAATGATCATCGAAAAATCATAATCCTTTAAATCAACCTCATCCGGAATATGCAATTGTACTATTCTCATTGTTCAATTTTTTTAATCCACAAATTTACGATAATTTTCAGGTACAGGGATTCTTCTTCTACCTTATCCGGGAAAACAAAGACATTTTCCTGTTTTATTTCTGCATTTAAATATTAAGTATACTTGATATTATTCATATTATTGTCGTATATTTGAAGTATATTTAATATTTATGAATCCGAATATCAAACCGCACATCAAACGGCCACTTTACATTGACCGTGCCCGGCCTTTTCTCGCTAAAAACCTGATCAAAATATTTACTGGCCAGCGAAGAACCGGAAAGAGTTATATGCTTTTTCAGATCATGGAACTGGTTGAAACATTGCACCCCGGTTCTCACATTATTTATATCGACAAAGATATTCATGAGTTTGATTTTATCAGAAACGACAAGGACCTTCTTGACCATGTAGAGAAAAACCACCGTCCGGGGGAGATGAATTTCTTGTTTATTGATGAAGTTCAGGAAATTGATCAATTTGAAAAAGCGCTCCGGAGTTTACTGGTATCAGGGAACATGGATATCTGGTGCACGGGGAGCAATTCTTCAATGCTTTCCGGCGATCTGGCCACTGTTTTAAGTGGTCGATACATCGAAATCAGGATTCATGGACTGAGTTTTTCCGAATTTCTAATTTTTCACAAAATTGAAGATACAGCCGAAAGCCTGGGGACATACCTCAAATATGGCGGGTTGCCCAACCTGATGGTTTTTCCGCTGGCTGACCAGGTTGTTTTTGATTACCTGAAATCGATCAATGCTACCGTACTCCTTAAAGATGTAGTAGCCCGGTATAACATCAGGAATGTCAATTTCCTCGAAAACCTGATCAGGTTTCTTGCCGATTCGACCGGAAGCCTTATTTCAACAAAGCGTATCAGTGATTACCTGAAATCACAGCGGATGGCTATTTCACCGGTCATTATTGCCAACTACCTGTCGTATCTGGCTTCGGCCTACTATATTATACGAGTCCCGCGTAGCGACCTGCAGGGACAGAAAATTTTTGAAACAAGTGAGAAGTATTATTTTGAAGACCTTGGTTTGCGGAATGCCATCATTGGATATATGCCTCAGGACTTCAATAAACTGATTGAAAACAGTGTGTTTCAGCACATGATCAGGATGGGGTTCAATGTTTATGTCGGAAAAACCGGTGAAAAAGAGATTGATTTTGTTTGTGAGCGACAGGGAGAAAAAATTTACATCCAGTGCGCCTACCTTTTAACCGATGACCAGACGATTGAGCGGGAATTCGGGAACCTTTTGCTGATCAAGGATAATTATCCAAAATTCGTTGTCACGATGGATGATTTCAATGGCAATACAAATCAGGGGATCATCCATTCAAACCTGAGGGAATTTTTGCAAAAGACGGTTTGACTAAATGGCACCATTTCTCTCATCCGGAAGGCTTGTTGCCCCTATGCCAGGTATTCCAAATTTTTTAGCAATATCAACGGATTTACGGCTTGGCAAATTTCCGATGAAGGTAATTGTTGCCTTCTCCCCAGGTGATAATTATTTCAATACTTTGTGCCTTCAGTATTGGTATAATGAGGGTATTCGATAATGAGTGTCTTGTTTGCTTATATTCATTTATAAGTTTGAGAGTTGAATAGTGGGTTTCTTATAGACTGATCCTTTTTCGTAATTTGAAAAAAAGAAATTTCGTCTATTTTTGTGAATGCTGAATTCAATTGATAAATGCAAAATTTCTTTTACAAAGATATTTATTCAACGCCTCTTTGGGCGTTTCAAACCCGAGGGTTTTTCTGGGTCGATTGTTTAATCGATCCGCAATTATAGCTATATCATGACTCATAAGGTTTTCGAACGAGGTACTTTTCGGTATATATTGTCTTATCAATCCATTTTGGTTTTCATTCAGGCCACGTTGCCAGGGGGAATAAGGATCACAAAAGAATACTTTAAGAGCCAAATCTACGGCAATATTCTCGTGGCAGGTAAACTCTTTTCCATTATCGACAGTCAAGGTTTTTATCCAGGGATAGTGATCGCCAAGAAGCATTTCAATCGCATATTGCACCTCATCTGCACTTCGCTCCTGAACCTTGAACATGAACTGATATTTTGTTTTCATTTCCGTAAGCGATACAATAGCTCCCTTATGATCCTTGCCGACAATGGTATCTCCTTCAAAATGCCCGATCCGGGACTTGTTATTAGCCGCTACAGGCCTTCTGTCAATGAAGATCCTGTTTTGAATGATACCACGGTTATCGTAAAGGTTCCTTCGTTTTCGTCTTGTTCGGTGTCTACGGCGGAGGTGAGTGAAAAGTTGACCGCCATCTCGACGATCTTTATACACGAGCTTATAGATCGTCTCATGGCTCACCATCGGCTTTTCTTCCTTCGCAGCACGACCGGTAATCTGCTCAGGGCTCCAATCCTCAATAATCCCACGACAAATTTCCTGTCTGATCTCTGGAGTAAGCTTTCGATGCTTGTATTTGGTTGTATGCCGGAGTTCTGTCTTTGTTTGTGCCCGGTCAGGATTATAGATCCCGTAACCTCTTCCCCGCTTGGGCGTATTGCGATGGATTTCCCTGGTTATTGTCGAAGGAGACCGGTTAAGTTTCTTGGCTATTTCAATGAACGAAAATTCACTATCCAATAAAACTTTAATCTGATGTCGCTCAACGTTTGTTATTTGATTATATTTACAATGCATAGAGTGGAATTTATGCAAAGGGAAGGTAGGGCTTTTTCTTTTAGCCCGCTTTCCCTTTTCCGTTTACACTCTTTTGCATTTATTAGTTGAACTTAGAAATGAAAGGAATAACTTGTTTCTTCACTATCAGAAGAAATCGAACAATAAGATAATAAATACTTGAGAATGTTTAATTAAGTTGACACCAACAAGGGAGGGTCAATTATGAATGTGGAAATAAATGCCGGACATAATAACTGGCTGAATCAGAAAAAGCTGCATGATGCATTGTATAAGATTTATAAATCATCGTGGTTAGGTGGTGAATATAGTGTTAAAGTTCCAACGGAAAAGCGGCCAAATACAAAAGTGAAAATTGATATTGCATTTATACTGGGTGACCAGAAGATAGCAGTTGAGTATGACGGTAATATGCACTATATAAACACGCAAAAATGCCTTCGGGATATAAAAAAGAAACACGCACTTAAGGCTGCTGGATTTAAGGTTATTTGCTTCCCATTTTATATGGAATTGGACAGTGAATCCTTTAGTCACTTCTTTGGTAAAGATATCAATGGTGAAGATGTCGTTATCATTAACAAAGACCCCAAACATCTACTACACGGGTTCAACGAAACTGAATGGATGCCTATAGACTTTTGCCCATTGGGCTTAAAGCGATTCGAAGAAGAATACCACTGCTTACCTGAATCTATTCAAACGCAGATTGCTGAATCGCTCTGCAAAAAAGCCGAGGTTTTGGGTATGGAAAACGTTGTTCCTAAAGAAACTCTAAAAGCTCTGGGAATAGTTTTCAAAAAAAACAGTATCGAGATAATTTAAGTTTGTTGCTTACTGAATGGTTTGCTTTAAAGTAAGAATGTAATAACAATTGAATCTAAACCACATGGACATAATTGAACATCCACTAACCGAAGAGAAAATTAGAATTGCTAAAGCTGATTTCTCTGATATTATGAATTGGGAACAGGCCAATGTTGCTTGCAAAACTTTGGGCAGCGGTTGGAGATTGCCAACCAAAGAAGAGCTTAATGAAATGTATAAAAATCGAGATGCGATTGGTGGTTTTACTTGTAAAAGCTAAAACTTAATCTGACAGTTATCGTAAAAATGATTGTCAAACCAAAAGATTAAGTTTTATGAGTACCGAAGAGAAAATCATCAAGGAGGGTGTGAAGAATTTTGTGTAAACGTTGACTGCATTCATATTCGGCATCTTCCTTCAAAATTAATATAAAACTGATTCACAATCTGCCCCCAGCTTATCTTCTACAGTTGCTTTTTGCAATGTATTCATAAACAATCATATAATTGTAAGAAAAAAGTTGTTGGCACCACATATGCCAATTTTATCAAATAAACTACGAATGCAGATGTTCTGTGCTTCAATTTAAAGATCTTATTGCAGGAGGAATAGCAACTCCCACTGCTTTGAATAAATCGGAACAGATGCCGCGACAGTTGGTGCGGATGGCAAGTTTTACCTGTTGCTCCTCCAGAGTGACTTCCTGTAAGGCCTGCAGATCCTTCTTAATATCATGCCACTCATAATCCATGCCCTGTTTTTCAAGTCTCTTATCCAGTTCTTTTCTTAATATCAACGCCAGGAAACTGCAGAAAACATGGCCCCGGATGGTTTCGTCAACCTTGTGGAAAATGGGACGTGTTTCAAGAACTGTTAGAACATCACGGAATGCATATTCAACCTGCCAGAGTTCTTTGTATTTCAGAGCTACTTCTGATGAGGGAAGATCTGTACTGGTTTGCAAAACCCATTTGCCATCAAAACGCCTGTCCTGCTCTATCTTCTTTTTATCGATTTTAAAAGTGCCCCTGGTAATTTTCAAGTACTTGCTGTATCCTTTATTCCCCACCAGAGATTTGGGATTGGAAGCAATTCTTTCTTCCAGTGATTCGATGATTGCCTGCCGGTCTATGGCATCCTTACGGGCTTGCCGTTCGTTAAAGCATACAATGTACCGGTTACCGTCGGCAATGACTTCTTTCACTTTCAAAGGATGTGGATCATGCATGGCTTCCCCTTCCTCTATAACCTCTTCGAATCTCCCGGCACGGGATATTACTTCTTCTTTGACCAATTTTACATTACGCATCCTTACGCCAAGGATATATGATACGTTTCTTTTTTCTAGTCCCGATAGTGTTTCATCGCTGATCATTCCCCTGTCGGCAACAACACAAAACTTTTCTACCCCAAAACGGTTTTTAATGCGATCGGTGATGGGCAGCAATGTTTTTACATCCGAGGTATATCTAGGCCAAAGCTCACAGCAGATGGGATCGCCGTTACCGTCCAGAACGGCTCCCACAACCATTTGATTCAAATCCGGACGATGATCTTTGCTATGCCCCAGGTATCCGAGTTTATCACCCCCAAGACCTTCAAAATAAATCGAGGTAGTATCAAAAAATACAAGATCCAATCCGCTGAACAAATCCTGGCGACGATTAAACAACCTCTCTTCAATGATATCTTTATTACAACGTGGAGAAAATGGGGTTTTATCTTTCTGGTCTTCGATCTCTTCTCCAAGAAAGCCCATGGCCCGGTAAAGCTGATGCAATGCAAGGGAGTGAACCCCTTCGATCAGATAATCTTCTTTCCACTTATCACACGACCGATCGCTCCCACTGGCAAATAGTCGATGTAAAACAGTAAGAAAAATGGCCCGTTCGATGTCAAAAGAAAATTTACGGTTCCCGGTCATCTCGTGGATTATGGCCGGCATTCCCATTTCGTTCCACAGACGCTCAAAGATCAATGCCGGTCCAATGGAAACTCCCCTCGCATCGATCTTACTTTGCCCTGTAATGACCATCAACGCCTCGTTGGAATATTTTGATAGTTTTGCGATCAACGTGACGATATCTTTGCTCCCAGCAACTTCATCAACCCGCCCAAGGGTTCCAATAACACGTTGTTTTGATTTATATCCCTCACGATAATTCTGAACGATCTGAAGGTATTCATTGGAGCCGGATTTCTTTACACGAACAAACATAATAAATACATTTAGGACACCCCTAATATACAACTTAATATGTCTGTCATTCAAATTGTTAATAATTTTTATGGTTTTGTTAATGGCACCACATTTTTCTAAAAATACCATTTTCAAAATTATATTTGTCAGATATTCAATGTTTTGTAATTTTACCTAATGAAACAACTGTAGAAGATCAGCCCAGTTTCTGATGGGCATCGTCCATTTTTTCTGAACATTGCAAACAGCCAGGAAGACGGATTTCATGGCTGCCTGATCGTCCGGGAATACGGTTTTTGATCGGGTGTACTTGCGGATCGTGCTATTAAGGCTTTCCACCGGATTTGTGGTGTAGATGAGGGACCGGATCTCCTGGGGGTAATCAAAATAGGCGGTGAGATGGTCCCAGTTCTCTTTCCAGGATTTGACGGCATAGCCATATTTGTTGCCCCATTTCACCGAAAAATCCTGCAAGGCATCTTCAGCCACCTGCTTGTTCGGGGCGTTGTAGATGAGCTTTAAATCGGCCACAAAGGCTTTTTTCTCTTTCCATACAACATATTTGCAAGAGTTACCGATTTGGTGAACGATGCAGAGTTGTGTGACCGTTGCCGGGAAAATTGCTTTAATGGCTTGTTTAATGCCTGCAAGGTTGTCCGTACAGGCGATTAGCACATCTTCAACTCCACGGGCTTTCAAATCGTTCAGCGCACTAAGCCCAAAGGAGGCACTTTCCGTTTCAGCGATCCACATGCCAAGAACTTCCTTGTAGCCATCCTGATTAACTCCAACGATCAGGTATATGGTTTTGTTTATGACTTTTCCGTTATGCCTTACTTTCATAACGATCCCGTCCATCCAGATAATGTAATAGACCGCCTCCAGTGGCTTCTGCTGCCACTGTTTGATGTCGTCCAAAACTACGGCCGTGATGTTTGATATTGAGGTTTCGCTAACCTTGACCCCGTAAATGTCATTGATCGTATCCTCGATATCCCGGGTACTCATACCCTTGGAATACATCGTAATGATAGCTTGCTCGATCTTGGCCGACATCCGCTGATGCTTTGGAACGAGCACAGGATCAAAGCTGGAGTCCCGGTCCCGGGGGACATCCAAAGGAATATCGCCAATGTTAGTTTTAAGGGTTTTTGAACTGGCCCCGTTACGGCTGTTGCCGGTGTTTTTTCCAGCAGGATCATGCTTTTTATAGCCCAGGTGTTCATCCATCTCCGCTTTGAGCATGGTCTGAACCGCATGTTTGTAAAGCTTTGAAATGTAGGCTTCAAGCTCCTCCTGGGTCTTCATCTTTTTGAGTTGCTCCTCGGGTATTTCGAAAGGAACATCGTCTTCCACTTTCATCTGTGTTTAAGGCTTTAAATTTAACATCTATTTTTATGATACTGCCTTTTAACACAGTCGGTTTCATTTACACAAAATTCTTTACACTACCATTTTATAAGTTGAAAAATTGAAAAGTGTCAGATCAAGTCTTAGCAACTACATTTTACTAATCACCTCTTAACTCGAAGATACTGGTCTTCCGACGAGTAGCTCAAATATCCCAATGTTTAAAACATTATATTATGTTTTTATTGTCTGTTTTGTAATCAGAATTAATTTTACCTTTTTGCCCCCAAATTTTTGTAATCTTCAGCAAGTTTTTTCACATTTTTTAAATTTGGAATCAGAATCTGTTCAGATTGCTTTATAGGAGCCTGCATCAGACGATCAAATTCCTGAAATTGATCAAGAAATGCAGCATAATTTTTATCATTCCAATATGTTTTCATTTGATTAACATATCCTTTAAGATTCCGCTGATGTTCAGCTATAGTTTTTGTGTGTTGATCAATTCTGCGGATTAATTCTTCGACTTTATCCGGATTTACAAATAGTTGGCTCATGGTTTTTTATTTTTATATAAATATATTGAAACAGGAGCGGAAATATTTACAAAATTTTTAAAAAATCCAATCTCATTCTTCAGTAAATTTCAATTCTGTTTCCGTTAATTTGCCTTCAATTTCTATCCATTTGTATTCAATGTCACTATATTTTTCGTCTTCATTATCAGGTAAACCCGTCCCAAAAAGAAAATACCCTTTAATGGTGGAATCCTCAAAAAGCCCAACATCTTTAAAAACCCATTGATCAAGTTGAAAATACTTCACAAAGCCAATACGGCTGCATTTTACCGAATATGTTAAACTTGATGGTATATCGCACTGAAAAAGTATTTCACAATCATCTAGATCCATAGCCTTCCATTTGCCAATCAGGATATCACTCATTTTTTCTTACTCCGACTTCACCCTGCTGGATTTTTTATATAATCCAACAAAGGCTCTAAACTATCATCCAAGAAAAAAGATTTACCTTCCAATTTTCGCCCTTCAGTTGGAAAAACTATTTTATGGTTTTTAGGATCAGAAAAATCATAGACAAGATTTTTCATGGTTATTTTTCCCGTCATTTTGGGATTTGTACTCTCTTTTTTACTCATATCATTCGAAATTTTCTATTAGGGGTATTATGCTCAAAAGATTAAGCAAAGTCATCAAAATCGTCCTTTGGCTTTTCTTTTTCCGTTCTTTCTGGTTCAGGGTTGCTGGAAACCCCAAATTTATTCAATATTTCCCTGTGTAAAATCTCGTTCTTTAGTTTTATAACTGCTTCTTCTCTCTTATTCAAATGAACCTGTATTTGTTCATCAGAATCTTTTTCTCTTTTTGCTTTCTTCCTTACTTCCTCAATAATTTTTAAAGCCTTATCGCATTGCTCATCCTTTATTAATGAATCCAACTTCTCATCGATGGAAGCAACATGCAATGAATTTTCATCTTGCTCTGTTTCAAAAATAAATTTTCCACGAAAATCATCATTTAAAAACTCTTTGGCAAAAATAATCTTCTGGAGCTTTGGGATCATAATTAAACTAACTTCCTTATTCTTATTGACTTGGGACTGAAGGTTCTCCCAAGTTCCCTCAAATTTCAAACCATCATTCTGTGTAATTTTCCCTTTCCCTGACGTATAATCACCAGAGAATGTTCCTGTAATTGTTTCTCCGCCTTCAAAAAAATAAGTTCCTTTAATTGTTTTATCATTTTTCCACTCCCCTTCAAATTTTATCAGTCCGTCTTTTCTCTTTGAATAATTCATTACCCCCTTCCCATGCTTTTTCTGATTATCGATCTGGCCGGTATATGTTCCACTTTCATCAGATATTGTTCCCTCATGAGCACCGACAAAAACATCTTCATTCCATTGCCCCTGAAAAATTATTGCTCCCTTTTTATCATAGTAAGTTCCAGTACCATGCCTTTTATCTTCTTGCCATTCTCCATGATATTTATTACCATCAAGGTAGACCATCTCTCCATATTTTCTGGTGTCGTCCTTCCAGCCTCCATCATAACATGTACCATCAGGCCAAGTTTGAATTCCTTTTCCAAACCTTTTACCATCTTTCCATTCTCCCTCGTATCGTATCCCATCAGGCCAAGTTTGAATTCCTTTTCCATATCTTTTATCATCCTTCCACTCTCCCTCATACCGCTCCCCACTTTTCCATATCAAAATACCTTGTCCATCCCTTTTATCATCCTTCCATTCTCCTTCGTATAGCATCCCATCAGGCCAAATTTCAATTCCCTTTCCATACCTTTTTCCATCCTTATATTCTCCATCATATTGTTCCCCGCTTTTAAATTTTAAAATACCTTTCCCATATTGCGACCCCTCTTTCCAATTACCTTCATATCTTTCACGATTATCCGCTTTGTTATAGTGATAAATTCCAAAACCATGTAAACTTTCACCCTTAACCTCTCCAAAATACTGATCTCCATTTTGAAAGTAGATGAATTTACATTCCGGTGATATTTTTGATGTATTAGGACTTGCCTTTTTAGTTTTTTTTCTGTCCGAATCTTTTCCTTTCTTTTCCGTGCCTTCTTGTTTCAAATTGTGTAAAGCTTCAAAGAGTTCATTCAGAAAGTCACTTTCAGTTTTATCAAGAAGGGTTAAATTACCGAATTTGATACCATTAAATGTAAGACACTTAGTTTCTAGAGCTAATTTTCCAAGAGTGGGATCAAATATAAATTCAATTGTAATTTTTCCATATTGTCTTTTAAAACCTCCTTTGGGGTCTGAGAGGTTATAATACAATGCTTTTTCTGTAATTGCAAATCCATTGTCTGCTTTGCCAAATACAGTATCATCCTGAATGATTAAAATTTCTTCATCTGAATCAATTTCGCCACCATAGGCTCTTCGGACATTTTCTTTTTTCTTGTCCGATATTTTATCCAGTATAAATAAATTATGAAATTTTTTAACCGGATGAAATGTTGTTAATGCATCAATTGTCTCTTTAATCATATCTATTATTCTCTGGGTACTCGTTGAAAAATTAAAACGTTAATAAAAAAATCAAGAATAAGGTATTTGTAACATATGATCTAATCCTTCACCTCTTTTAGTTATCCCTGAATCAAATGTCACCTCGCACTCACCACTTGGATAATCATCAATAAAATATCCTTCAATACATGTAACTCTACCGTAATTTTCAAAATTCCATGAAGGTTTATTTTTATAGTATCTAGTTCCTGTTCCTTGTAGTTTCCCATTTGATATATAACCGCATCTGCCATCATAATCATTTGCATATCCGTCTTCTATGTACTCTACTTTATCATTATTCCATCTAGCCTTTAGAATCGATCCATCTTCATAATAATAAGTTCCATTTCCATGTTTTTTTCCATTCAGCCATCCTCCCTCATATTTTGTACCATCACTGAATGTCATCACACCGTTGGATCTATAGCCATTAACATATAGTCCTATATATTTATCACCATTAGCCCAATTTCTAACAAATTTCCCATGTGCTAAACCATTAACCCAATCTCCTTCAAGTTTACCTCCATCAGCCCAAATTTTTATGCCTTTTCCATTTTCTTTATCATCAACCCAATCTCCTTCATATTTCCCTCCATCAGCATAATTTATAATGCCTTTCCCATGCATTTTGCCATCAGCCCAATCCCCCTCATATTTAGCTCCAGTAGCCCAAATCTTAATACCTTTCCCGTGCACTTTGTCATCAACCCAATCCCCTTCATATTTATCTCCATTAGCGTAAATTCTAATACCTTTCCCATGCTTTTTGTCATCAGCCCAATCCCCCTCATATTTATCTCCATTAGCCCAAATTAAAATACCCTTTCCATGCATGTTACCATCTATCCAATCCCCCTCATAATATCCACCATCTGTCCATTCGAATTTACCTTTTCCATTGCGGCATCCATTTAAAAATTCACCTTTATACTTGGTTCCTTCAGCATAAAGTTGATCTCCAAATCCGGTCCGCTCGTTATTTACCCAATCGCCTTCGTATCTAGCGCCGTCAAGCCAATTATTAATTCCTTTCCCAGTTCTCAGACCATCTTTAATTTCTCCTTTATAATGCTGCCCATCTTCAAAATCGATTATACCCCAACCGTCTTTGATCTTATTATGTTCCCAAACACCATCTCCAGTAAGTTTGCCATTGGAGTCCCAACTTTTTCCTGAACCATTTTTTATGCCATGAACAAAATTTCCTTCATAAACTGATCCGTCTGAATATGTCATTTTACCATAGCCATGTGGGAGGCCTGAAGCAGCTCTTTGCCCGGTATATGAATCAGCTTTATCAGGCGAAGGAAGAGAAACCATTGCATTAACAAAATTTTGCAATTCGGTCAGATAGTTTTGATATGCGAGATTGCTCATAATTTGTGGCTATAACTGATACACCTTGAATTTATCTGCTTCATATCTTGATTTCGGATGAATGATATAGGCCATTTGTTTTCCAATTGAATTATCATCTATGGAATTAATATAATCTGATGGGTTTTGACCTTTTAACAGGATTTTATTCTCGAATTCACTTAAAGGCGCTCTGTCGAACACTTCATCAAGCGATTTCTGGTTTAATGTATGTAATATTGTATGAATCCCATATTCCGGTCCTTCTTTAATAATCCTTAATAATTTTGCACCTAAATCATTGGGATTATAAGATTCGCCTTTCTTAAAATCCCGAATAGTATGGAAGTTCATAATGCACAGGATTATTCTACCCATAATTGATTCATCGTCAAATCGCTTTTCCAATGCATTAATTATATTCGAAAAGCATTCATCCATCAACCTTGTTTTATCTATGATTCTGAGGTTTAATAATCCTTTTTCAGTTAGATCTGAAAATTTTCCTTTTAATCCGCTGACTATAGAAAACATGTCGAAGACATAATATTGGGTCTCTTCATAACTTTGAAGTGAAATTTGTATTAAACTATTTCTGACAATGGAAATGGCTGCTTCAGGATCGTCACCTAAAATCAATAAATTTGATTCTCGTTGTTTTTGCAAACAGTAATTAATATGATCAGATGATAAAAAGAAAGGGGCTCCAATAAAAACGTTAACATAATTTTCATTTGGAACCAAATGTTTTTTAACGATGCGTTCATAAACGGCTCTATTACTTTCAATAGTAGCATCTTGCTGCCCGTCGAAAATGAATTTTGTAATACTCTCTGATTGAGACTTATTCTTGGTTTTTATTAGCAGGACTTGAATTTCACTCGCGATGTTCTTTTTTTCAATAAATGCGACATTGAATACCACATTCCCTTCCTTTTTCCCCTGAGATGAATTGTAAACAGCCTGACCGGCTTTTGTGAATTCAGAAGGCACCATATTATCAGTATGTAGAAGTTTCATGCAATCATATTCAGGCATAGCTAAAGCAATCCTGACACCCAGTTGGCCTTGTGCAGATATTGACAGATCAACATCTCCCAATGACTGCGTTGATAATATTAAGTTTATGCCGAAACTCCTTCCTCTTCGGGATACATCTTCTAACATGCTACTGGCTTTGGATGATTCTCGATTTTTGGGATCAAGGAGGATCTGAAATTCATCCATGATTACAATTATTCGTGGAAGTAATTGTCCTGTGCTGCTTTTATATTCTGCAATATCACTAACTCCAGCTTTTTTAAAAAGTGCACCTCGCGTTGAAATCTCATCCAATAAATATTCAAATACACTTATCCCAAATTCAATTTCCCCTGAAATTGTTAAAACTTTCAAGTGTGGAAGGGTTTCATAAATCTTGAATTCCGTTCCCTCTTTGTAATCCATTAAAATAAATTGAACTTCGTCTGGCGAATATAATCGGGCGACATTGAGGATAATGTTGTGCAGAAGAACTGTTTTCCCTTTACCGGTTGCTCCACCGGTTAAAGCATGATGGACATCTTTACCGTCTCCAAGTTGAAAGTCAATAATTTTATTATCCTCTGTCTTCCCAATAGGCACTGTTAGACCTTTAGAAGCGCTTTTTGTCCAAAGATCTTTATCGCCAACTGATTCAAGTTTCACCTCCACAATTTTGTCTAATGCCCTGTTCAATTGATCTTTCAATTGGTCAATGTTTTCTGGCACATCCTGATCGATTGATGAAATATAAAACGTTGTATTTAAAATGTCTTCACCTTCAACATTCCGGATCCTATTGTCACTAATTTTATACTCAACAGCCACATTCCTGAAATCCTCCCATTTAATCGCCTCAGCTGAAGGAAAGCTTTTTGAGAGATCATAACTCATTATGCAATAAATTCCTGCCTTTGCACCGTTCTTCAAAATCCCCGATAGATGAGCAAGGGCTTCACTGTTAAAATTAGTCGGGAAATTGGCTATCAAAAGGAATTGGAAAGGTTGACGGGAATGTTTGACTTGCGATGTGTATTCGTTCAGATCTTTGTATTTTGTTGTCAACAATTCTGACTGAATACGGGGAATGTTATTTTTAAGAAGTTGCAGCCCATTTGATATTTCCGAAACATCATCCCAAACCTCCCGTTCAAGAATACGAGGGTCAAGCCCGTAAAGATGAGCAAAGCTTTGGCCGTTTTTTTCCGGATCAATAATGTAAAGTTTGCATTTCCCATCCGGCAATGAGAGCAGTAACCGAAATGCCAGTAATTCGATGGCTTTGTTTGCAATCTGTTTTTGATGATCATCAGAAGTAATCATAGCAAACCCTTTGGTTCCATAGGATGGGATCATTAAAGGTAGCTCAAGGGTGCCATATTTAATAGTCCCGAGTTTTAAGATATCCGGAAATTTCCGATCCGCTTCATCCGGAATGCAAAAATCGCCATAAGCAGGCAAGGGAACATCTGAGAATAAACCGGTTTTTGTTTTTTTGGGGTTTACCTTGGGCAGAGAATCATTTTCTGGTTCTTCTTTGACTTTCCTAAGAAACTCATCAAAATCAGGTACTTTATATCCTTTTGCTGTCAGAAAATCCCATAATTTCTTATACGAATTATCATCCTTAAAGTAAGCAATAAAAGCACCATAGGAATCAAATTTGTTAAAATGTCCATCTGCTTTAGACTTGGAATATATTTTTTCAAGGTAGGTCATAGAATGTGAGTAAATTTATTTAGTCAACATGCGCACTCCTAATATCTCAAAATTACTGTTTTTTTGAAAACAAGGGATTACAAAAGAAGGTCTTAGAAAAATATTTACTATTGAAAGTCCTGGTCAATTAGGAACATCACTGATCCACACCTTAACATGAAGAAGTAAGGAATAACTGTTTTTCAAAACTTATAGAATTAAAAAAGTGATAAAAGGTTTTTGTAATTTTATTTGCCCTTACTCGCCTTATACTCTAATTTGCATTTTTTAGAACAGAAATACTTTGGACTCCACAGAGAAGCAATAGTTTCGATTGCATCGTCTAATGTGGCTAAATACTTTCCACACCAATCACATCTGTTGTTAAAGGCCATACGATCACTACTATTTTTAATGGACATAATAATAAGCTTTTATTAACTGCCTACTCTAAAAGATTTTCAGCATCCTCTCCATACTCTAATAATTGGATTTTCTGGAAACTCCAAATAAACCTATTTAGAAACAAGACAAATATGCACATAAGTTTTCAGTTTATTTTTTCAATTTAAATACGAATGTTATCTACTGATTCTTCAACTTCTTTTAATAATGTTGGTTCATCGCAATAATCCGTACTTATAGATATATTTGGGTAAAAAATCTGATTTCCAATGAGTACAAGTTTGCTTAGTCATGCCTTTGGGCTTACAGATCAGGAGTACCTTAAGACAGAGTACAAAGAAGGCACTGTAATTTTTCACATAAAGACAAAGGATAGTAAGCTTCGTTGCAGTAGTTGCGGTAGTCGCAATATCATAAAGAAAGGTACAGTTGATCGCCTCTTCAGAACGCTCCCAATAGGCCTGCGGCCTGTGTATCTGCTTGCAAAGGTTCAAAGGCTAAAGTGTAATGATTGTGGATTAATACGACAGGAACGACTGAAATATGCCGAGGAAAAAAAAGCTATACCCATCGAATAGCGAACTGTATTGTTGACTTGCTTGCATTCATGACCGTTCAGGATGTAAGTCAGTTGTTCAAAATAAGCTGGGGAACGGTCAAACAAATTGACAAGGAATATCTTCAAAAGAATTATTCGAAGCCTGTTTTGAAAGATGTTGAGTTTATAGCGATTGACGAGTTTGCTTTTCAGAAAGGATATAAATATCAAACTGTGGTTTACGACCTTAAAGAAGGAAGAGTAATCTATGTTGGACAAGGTCGGGCTGAAGAAAGCCTGAATAAGTTCTGGAAAAGATTGTGTCATTCCGGCGCTAAAATCCAGGCTGTTGCAATGGACATGTGGCTCCCATACTTTAATGCTGTCATCACAAACCTTCCTGATGCAAAGATCGTATTCGATCGCTTTCATATTTTCAAGATGATGAATCAGACGATGGACGAGGTTCGACGGGCTTTGTATCATGATGAGGCTTTTCTAAATAACAGACCGGTCATAAAGGGAATACGTTGGTTATTGTTGAAGAATGCAAAGAATCTTAATGATGATAAGGATGAACGTAAACTGCTTGAGCAGGCCCTTGAGATTAATAAACCTTTGGCAGAAGCCTATTACCTGAAAGAAGAACTGGGACAGCTCTGGTTGCAAAATACCAGGGAGGATGCCCAAAAGTTCCTTACTTCCTGGGCTAAAAGAGCCTGGGCTACTACCATTCAGGAACTTCGGAAGTTTGTTAAGACACTGTTGGCTCATCGTACAGGTATATTGAATTGGTTTGAATATAGAATATCAACTGGACCATTGGAAGGGTTTAACAACAAGATAAAGGTCCTTAAACGAAAAGCATATGGATATAGAGACATGGAATATTTTGCTTTGAAAATTTATGCCCTTCATGAAAACAGGTACGGATTATTGTGATGAACTATAATGTTTAAATCTTTCTCGTGTAAACATATCATATTCCATGCATGAGCCAATTATATTTGCCCTAAGTACCACCAGGCACCTGAATCCAACTGAAATAGTAAAAGGAACATACCCATCGGGTGCGTCCGCTAATGTTATTCCTCTGCTCACGTGAAAATTGGTGGTTTTAGGGAAATATTAGCAACGCAAGATTTTGCCTATTTTAAAGAACGAAAATACAAAATGCGCTCCCCCCATCTTAAAAAGGGAAGGTCCATATCTTTACCAATATTGTAAATGTACAAAAAACAAATGAAAAAGTCAAAAATGATAAAATTTTTTTGGTTCTTTGTAAAAGTAAGTGGGTAAATTTGTTTAAACGAATAATATTGATTGATGCTGACTCAAGAAGATTTGTTTGCCAAGGCACTGATGGTAGAGAAACCATGGTTTGTTGATAAGGTCC
>Ga0247841_10000400_pt1 | contig 112341 bp, 95 predicted proteins | sample LaCruzMarch2015__2_FD_192410 | JGI IMG/M metagenome (GOLD analysis project Ga0247841, IMG submission 192410) | Freshwater microbial communities from meromictic Lake La Cruz, Castile-La Mancha, Spain - LaCruzMarch2015_18m | ecosystem: Environmental > Aquatic > Freshwater > Lake | place: Spain... | reverse complement strand
TACAATCATGTATGCAAGAAATATTGGATATTCATCGTTCCATCGGTTTCATCAGCCAATCTCTGAAGCTTGCTGGTTCGTCTGCTGATGAACTTAATGAGTCAGAATTTCCGAAACAGCTTGTTCTGGGTGAAGCTGATGAGATTTATTTCTGGATCATCGCTTACTTTTTCAAAGACATAATAACAATCCTCGTGCCATTGGTTATATATTTTACCATCTTGCTTGACAAATTGATAATCCTTTTTTTCTGGATGATCCACTTTGCCATACGAATGGATAGTATCTTTTCCATTCCATGAGTGTAAATCTTTTATTGTAAATACATTTCGCTGATCGAGTGGCCACGATTCCTCCCGTGTCCAGTCTCCAGTAAACCACAGATCACCGTTGGGGAAGAATTGTAGATACCTTAATGTAGAATTCTCGAATTTAACACTGTCTGACCAACCATCCTTGCCGATCCCTTTGCTAAATCCGCAACTTTTCCAAGTTCCCACCTAATCATCAATATTGACTTTTTCACTTATAGCAACATTAATTATTCGGCTTCTCCTTCGTTCTAGTTCTTTTTCTAGAAGGTCTCGCAATCTTTCGATCTCAGGGCTGATAAGAGAGTCAATCTCATGGCTTAGTAGATCTATTTGCTGATTTGCTTGTTTAAGGGTTTCATTCCTTATATCTGAGAAATCATGCCCAGTGACATTGCTCAACACCTCAATTATTCTCCGATCCGACTCAAGTGATCTCCGTTCTGATTCATGTGATCTCCGATCTAACTCAAGTATTGTTAGTTCCAATCCGAGACATTTTGTCTCTAAGTTAACGAAAGCGTCTTCTAGTTTTTTGATTCGTTCTTCGATGTTCATTTGTTTATCCTTCTTTCCGTCAAGAATTGACGCATTATCATCCGCATACATAACCACTGAGACTTTCAAAAAGCTAAATTCTGCATTGTACAGGTGCGGAATATAGGCTGTAAATTACCAAAGAGTTGTCCCTGGTACTCGCAGGTACAATGCACAAACTTCATCGTTCAGGAAGAACATTCTGACGCCTACATCCTTATAATCTATGTAACAGCGACCAATTTCTCCTTCAATGTCCTTATACAAAACTTTGTTCGTATGACAATTTATTGATCCCCCTGTAACAATTTTAGATGGTTCTCCGAAGAAAGAGATAACTTCATCCAGGCTGGAACCGAGATGGATTTTGCCTGTATATAAGTAATCATCATTACCCTCAACCCTGATCTCCCTGATTTTTTCGGTGCCAAAGGTTGCGAAGCTAATCCCCAATTTGTCATAATCCACGCTGTCAGGAAACTCTTTTTTCGAGGTATCCCAATGAGAGTATCTATCGGGCGTCCCAAATTTATTTATCAACTCCTGTATGGTTGTATTTCCCAATATAATGCTTTTAATTTTATCAGCAAAGCCTTCTGGAAGCTTATTTTTCTTGAAAGTATCTTCTACCATTGATATCAACTCTCCTTTTAACTCTTCTCTAGCTCTATGTAGCCTGCTTTTAACTGTAGTCTCCGATAGATTCAGGAAATCTCCTATTTCCTGATAGGACAGACCATCAATATAATACATTACAATAACAGGACGATTCTTTTCCGTAATAGAATTTATTGCTTTCCAGACAAATGAGCATCTTTCATCAGCTTCTATATTTTCCTGTGGAGAGGGGTCGTCTAAAAGTTCTTTCTCTGTCTGGACAATTGTTTCCAACGGAAGATAATCTTTTCTGTTATGCAGCCATCTTTTGCAGACATTCGTAGAGATACTGCGAAGCCAGCTAGCGAGTTTCAATGGTTCTCTCAGACTCGCCAAGTTCAAATATGCCTTAACGAAAGTATCCTGAGCAAGATCATGCGCATCTTCAAAATTGCCCACTATATGATAACAAATGCTATATACCTGATGCTGATATTTCTCCACAATCAGGCTAAATGCATTAACATCACCTTCGAGGCACTGCTTTATTGTGACTTCATCAGTTAATTCCATTGGCAACCACCTATATACAGGTTAAGCATAACTGCTTTCATTATAGTAGATACAAAAAACAGTATTAAGGTTTCGTTTTGCGTTATAAAAATTTCTTAGCATGCAAAAGTGATGGGATAGACGAGTTGATCTGATACAGTATTGACGGCAAACACAATATTAACAAGCCATCGGCATCATCCTGAAAACTAACGGGTACGGTTTCCCATCGGCTCTGCGTGCTAAGAAAAATTTTCGATTATGTACTGAATAAATTAGGTTCTTTGGTAATTAATGGGGGGAACGAAACTTGCGTAGGAACGATCCAAAAAAGCATTGACATCAGAATACCTTCTATATATCCTATGTTTTTATAAAGCATTAAAATTAGGATAGGAGGAATCTGATGTCTGACAAAGATACAACAAGATTACTTGATATTCAAGAGTTGATTGTAAAGGACAGACACGTAGGTCTGTTCTTATTACGCATAGCAATTAGAGTTGTTTCAGAGCAAGAAAATAGTGTGAAACGTAATAGTGATTATTTTCTATCCCTGTTACTTCATATACATCCGTAGAGGGAAAGACACCATCCTTATCTGCCCATTCATAACTCCATTTATTGCCTAACACCAGCGGGAAATAATCTTTGTTGCTTTCTGAAAGTGTATAGCTAACCAATTGTGCAATACCTACAGCGCCATCCCTACGGACAAAAGTGGATTTTACCAACCCAACACCGGGTGCATATATGAATTCCCTGATACCACAGCGATCCTCTTCACAGTCTTTTGGTTCATCGCTTGTAACTATCTTCGTCATCAGGCAATTTGAGAATTCACCGGCAGGAACAGAGACCTTTTCGGAATTACTCTGGATTGTAAAAGTAATCTTCATAGGGTCAAGACCACCAGAAGGAACATTCATTGACCAACTATCACCCATAGAGAGCGAAAAATCCAGAATCTTAATTCTATCAGGCAAGAAGCGAAGCGGACCTGCATCAAATGTATCTTTGAGTTCATTTCCCTGAATCCGCATGTTAGCTCCCAGAGTACCTGAAACTCCGTCATATATCACATCATCATGCGATTTGTTGAATGTTTCACACACTGCCCCTCGAAAGAATATCTTAGACGGACCTTCTTCAAATGATATTTCTTTGTATTGCTTACTATAATGTTTTAAGAAATCTACCCCGGCACGGCTGGAAGCTTCATATTGCTTATCGCCTATCTCCGTGAAAAGATCAAGAGCCCTTTGATAATACGAGATGCCTGCCTCTATATTAGCATTACGCTCATTTATGCTTCTACCACCAAGCCAATGCAGGATTCTTGCTTGTCCTGCCTTATCCCCAAGTTCAGTAAACATATCTAATGCCCGTTTATAATATTCGACAGCCTTTTCTGGTTCATCAGCGTTTGAATAATGCCTAGCAACCTCTCCGAAGGCATTTGCCTGGGCAGATTTATCTCCAACTTCATTCTCAAGCTTTAGAGATTCTTCGTAATACTTTACTGCTTCTTTCCTTGAGGCATGCTGATTAAAAGCATCACCTTTTAACCATAGAACCTCTTTCTTCATTTTCTTGTGTTCTACGCTATCGGAAAGTTCTGTCAATGCGTTCAGAGCTTCATCGCAATATGTGATAACCTCACGGTAAGCATATTGGCTTTGCGCTTTCTTGGCTTGCTCGATAGCTTTTAGTACCTTTTCTTCAAAATCCTGCGAAAGTTTATGTCTTTCCAAATTCTCCTTAACCACGCTTATCAACTCCTTTTTCAATTGCTTTCTTGCTTCATAAAGTCTGCTTTGTATAACATTGACAGATACATCCATAAAGTTTGCTACTTCTTCACATGAACGTCCATCAAGATAATAGAGTTTTACTGTCTGCTGGTTCTTTTCTGAAAGTGATGATATGGCTTTTGCAACTTTTTCATCAAGCTCGTTTGCTTCGCAGATTTCCGCCGGCGATTCTGAAATCGCTGGTTGATTAGAAATTACTTCTAATGGAACGCTATCGTTCTTTTGATGACGTAGCCAATCATGGCAAACATTGAAAGTTATCTGTCGCATCCAACCAATAAATTTTGAAGGAACTGATAATGAAGAAAGCTTAAAGTATGCTTTGATGAAAGCTTCCTGCGCCAGATCTTCGGCATCTGCGAAGTTATGTACCAGATGGTAGCAAAGACCATGGACAACACCTCTATGCCGTTTTATCAATGTACAGAAAGCAAAATCATCGCCTTCAAGCGTTCTTTCTACCAAAACCTCATCTGAGAATTCCATTGTTCATCTCCATGGAGGGTCCGGACTAAAAACTTAAGCTTCTCTCAAAATTTTCAATTCGTATATATAGACGTAAAATACATTCAAAAAATCAGATTTTTTTCACAAAATTGGTTAAAAAGCTCGTAAACTGACTATTTTCAGGATTTTTCTTATGTGTTATAATCATTCTATCATATTTAATAAAGCATGAAAAGTGCCAGAATGGATTTGAAATTATAGAAAGGATTATTTTGAATATATCAAAAGGATTACGACCAAGAATAGCTTTTATTTGGATTGTTTTCGTTCACATGATCTACTTACAATATTTTATTTACACCTTTCTACAGTCATTTTTTCTTTCTAAAAAGGGAATATTGTTTATAGAATCATTCCCCTTATTGAAAAAGCTAATAGGAGGATTTTATGGTGTTGAATAGTATTTTATTTTCATTCATACTATTTTTAATTAGCTTCGTTTTAGGGCGAAGAATACTCAGGCTATCAAAAATTAGTTTCAGTAGTCTTTTAGAGGAATTTGTATTTTCCACAGGTATCGGTTTAGGGATTGTAAGTTATCTAACATTAGCATTAGCTCTGTTGGGATTGATATACAAATGGGTATATTTATTGTTTTTTGGGATTTTAATTTGCTTCACTTTATACGAAATATGGAAATCAAAAATCCTTCTTCATATTAGCTGGCAAAAGTTGCGTACCAGTTTTTCTACAAAACCGAAAACTTACTTTGGATATAGCTTACTGATTATCCCATCTATATATATTGTCCTATCCCTGCTAAATGCTCTGGCGCCGCCCTCAGATTATGATTCATTAATGTATCATCTTGCCATTCCGAAAATCTGGATACAAAATCATGGAGTTGTATATATTCCAGGCATTTTTCAATCAGAATATCATCTAACGATTGAAACTCTTTATACACTGGGAATGGTTTTAACCAGTGATATATCTGCATGTTTGGTAATATGGATGCTTAGTATACTGTTTTTACTAACTATTTTTTCTTTTTGTCGGAGGTATTTTTCTGTTAAAGTAGGGATTCTTGCTTCTGGTGCTTTATGTTGTACTCCACTATTCAGTGCTATCAGTACCAGAGCTATGGTTGATATACCTGTTGGATATTTTGCTTTTTTGGGACTCTATGCTTTATTCATGTATATGGAAAAGAATGATTACAAAACTTTGACTCTTATAGGTATAGCAACTGGTCTTGTTGTTGCAATTAAACATACAGGATTAGTCATTACTGCTTTGCTATTCATAACAATTATTATATTAAACATAAAGAGAAACGGATTTCGCATGGTAAGTTTCAAGCACGTCATATTATTCGGTATAATCATTTTGTTGATTTCTGCTCCATGGTATATCAAATGTTTTATAAACACAGGTAAATTCATAACCTCATCGGTTGATGTTAGCAGCGCAGTCGGCGTATCCGTATGCCTCTTAGAGAAGATACAAAAAATACTTATTAATTTCTTAAGATTCATATCAATAGATATGCTTTTTCATATATCACTTTCTAATACCTTATGGGGTGTGGGACCATTTATATTGGCTTTTGTGCCTTTGGCATTAGTAAAAGGTATGGACAAAACCATAAAGCTGATATTTATATACTCAATTAGCGGTTTGTTTCTATTTTCTATTTTATCTTATCAACACCACGTGCGTTTTGCCTTACCAATGTTTGCTAGTTTGTCTGTAGTTGGAGCATACTCAGTCTTCGGACTATTAGAAAAATATAAGCCATTGGCGAAATTTATTCAGATAATTATATTAGCTTTCTTTTTATTAAACATTATCCCACTCGCTAAATATACACTCAACGCTTTGCCGGTAGTGATTGGTTCAGAAACTAAAGAGCATTATCTTAATCGGGTGATTCGTTTATATGATGTTGTTGAATATGCAAATAACAATCTGGATGATGATGCTAAAATACTTAGCATGGATCAGCGTGGATATTATTTTGATAAGTCTTATGTGATTATTTATACAATCCAAGAGGTATATAATAAAAATACGCCTGATCTTATTGAAAGACTTAAAAAAGAAAAAATAACTCATTTATTCTGTAACGAAAATTACTCCAATACAGGATATTTCCCTCTACCGGAGGATTTGAGATCACATTTGAAACTAATATACTCCAGTAATTATACTTATCTATATAAGTTTGACTGGTACAATTCATCAAAAAAATCAGGTAGTCGCCCTATTTAATCCTACATTGAGCAGTTATTGTATCAGAAAAAATGATTTATTCCTCTAAAAAGCCTGTGATGGGCAAAGACATTGGTTTCCTCGCACACCAGCAACATCAAAAAGGGTGACTACCAAAAATTTGCTTGACATTATATTTGTATTCTGGTATAATAGTACTGAAATACTAAATTTTAGGAGAATACCTGTTATGACTAATATGCTAAAAATATCAGAAGCAGCGTCTTTGGCTTTGCATACAACGGTTATGCTTGCGGCTGATCCTGACAATTTGTACTCAACAAATTTGCTTGCGTCTGCTATTCACGTATCTAAAGCTCATCTGTCAAAGGTACTACAAAGACTTGAAAAATCTGATATTGTAAAGTCAACACGAGGTCCAAATGGTGGTTTTAAGCTTACAAAATCAGGTAATGATATAACTTTACTTGAAGTCTACGAAGCCATTGATGGAAAATTATCTCCTAGTAACTGTCTTTTTAATGAATGTATCTGTAACGGGGATTGTATTATGGGGAAGTTATTGGGTGATTTGAATAATCAAGTCAGGGATTATCTTATAAAAACAAAGCTGAGTATGCTGACAAATGTATATAAAAGTAAGCAATAAAGAACCACTAATTTTACTAAAAACTAAAAAGGAAGGTAAAAAATGTTTTGTTATCAATGTGAACAGACTGCTAATGGTACTGGATGCACCATAAAGGGCGTCTGCGGAAAAGAACCTGAAGTTGCGGCTTTGATCGATCTTCTTATTTATGCAACCAAAGGTTTGTCTATGTATGCTCACAGGTTAGGTGAAATGGGTGTAAAAGATCATGATATTGACGTATTTACAGTAGAAGCATTATTTTCTACTATAACCAACGTCAATTTTGATCCTGAGCGTTATTATCCTATAATCCTAAAATCCGCCGAACTTCGTGATAAAACGAAAAAATTATACGAAGCTACATGCAAAAAGGAAGGGAAAACTCCTGAAAAGCTTGTAGGTCCTGCGGAATGGATCCCAGCCAAAGACCTTGATGGTCTAATTAAACAAGGTTTGGAAGTTACTATCCTCAAGCGTAAGGAATCACTTGGAGACGATATAACTGGTTTACAGGAGCTTATCACTTACGGATTAAAGGGAATGGCGGCTTATGCTGATCACGCTCAGATACTTGGTCAGGAAGATGATGAAGTCTATGCCTTTTTCCACAAAGCATTAAATTTTCTCGCAGAGAACCCGACAAACGTTGATGATCTTCTAGCAATGGTGTTGGAATGTGGCAAAGTTAATCTCAGAGTCATGGAACTTCTGGATTTTGCGAACACAGGCGTCTATGGTCATCCAGAACCGACAAAAGTACGTGTTGAACCGCTCAAAGGTAAGGCTATCGTGGTTTCTGGACATGATTATAAAGACCTTGAAAAACTGCTCAAGCAGACCGAAGGTAAGGGGATCAACGTCTATACTCACGGTGAGATGCTTCCAGCACATAGTTATCCCGAACTGAAGAAATACAAGCATTTGGTTGGTAATTATGGTAGTGCATGGCAGAACCAAAGGAATGAGTTTGAGGAGTTTCCTGGTGCAATTCTAATGACTACCAACTGTATCCAAAGACCGAGAGATAATTATAAAGGCAGGATATTTACTTCAGGCTTGGTTGCATGGCCAGATGTCATTCATATAAATAATGGTGACTTTACACCTGTTATTGAATCGGCACTTTCCGCAGAAGGTTTTAAAGAGGAGGGCTCTGATAAAACTATCATTGTGGGATTTGGACGTAATACTGTTATGAGTGTAGCAGATAAAGTCATTAATGCTGTAAAATCTGGAGCGATCAAAAGGTTCTTCCTTATTGGTGGATGTGATGGCGCAAAGCCCGGACGTAATTATTATACTCAGATGGCTCAATCTGTGCCTGATGACTGCGTGATTCTAACGCTTGCTTGTGGAAAATATCGTTTTAACAAATTGGACTTTGGTGAGATCGGTGGTATTCCTAGACTTTTGGATATGGGTCAATGCAATGACGCATATTCCGCTATTCAGGTTGCAGTTGCTCTTGCAAAGGCATTTGATATTGACGTCAATAGTTTGCCACTCTCGTTTATACTTTCGTGGTACGAACAAAAGGCTGTCTGCATACTTCTGACTCTATTATATCTTGGAATCAAGAATATGAGACTTGGTCCGACTTTGCCAGCGTTTGTATCTCCTGCTGTGTTGAATGTTCTAGTTGAGAAATTCAATATAATACCAATATCAAACGTTGAAGATGACCTCAATGCAATAATGGGTTGATAATACGAGTTTTTCACTTAGTTGATAAATAGTCATAATTCAAGAAAAAACATGGAGACACTGAGGCACGGAGAGAACTTAGAAAGTATGAAGGATGAAATTGTAATATTTGATTCTTCTTTTTCATCCATCATCCTTCCGCCTTCATTTTTTCTCCGTGCCTCTGTGTCTCCGTGTTTAACTTCTTTTTATTTCTATAAGTGAAAAAGTCGTATTGATAAAAGGAGTATCAAAAAAAATGAGCGAAGTACTAAAAGCAGTAAAAATCACCGATCATGTATATTGGGTCGGTGCAATTGATTGGGATATTCGGGATTTTCACGGTTATCAAACTGAGCGTGGCTCAACTTACAACGCCTATCTAATCCTTGCGGATAAAATCACACTTATTGATACAGTTAAATCGGCATTCAAGGATGAGATGATGGCTAGAATAGCTTCTGTAGTTGATCCATCGAACATCAAATATATTATCTCGAATCATTCAGAAATGGATCATTCGGGATGTTTACCGCAAGTTATTGATATAATAAAACCTGAAAAGGTGTTTGCGTCAACGATAGGTACTCAGACACTTTCGCAGGAGTTTCATTCAGGTCACGATATAACCGCACTGAAAGACGGAGAAAGCCTTAGTCTTGGTAATCTCAACTTGACTTTTCTGGAAACGAAGATGCTTCATTGGCCCGACAGCATGGTTACATACCTAGCAGATGAAAATTTACTTTTCTCTCAAGATGCTTTTGGTATGCATCTGGCTAGTGGAGAGAGGTTTGCTGACGAGATTGACGAATGGATTATAAATTTTGAGGGTGAAAAATATTTTGCCAATATACTTATGCCTTTTTCATCGCTTATACTGAGAACGCTTGGAAAGATAAGCAATCTCGGAATTAAGATTGACATTATTGCTCCCGATCATGGTCCGATCTGGAGAAAAGACTTAGGCAAAATATTAGGGCTTTACGAAAAATGGTCAACCCAAAAACCAACAAAGAAAGCTATTGTGACGTATTATACTATGTGGCACAGCACTGAATTGATGGCTAAGTCAATCGCTGATGGTCTTATAGATAGTGGAATAAAAACTAAGGTTATGTCGTTAAATGCTTGCCACAGAAGTGATGTGGTGACAGAAGTGCTTAATGCAGGTGCGCTTCTGGTTGGTTCACCGACGATTAACTCGAATATGTTCCCGATGGTCGCTGATCTACTATATTATCTCAAAGGACTCAGACCGCAGAACTTGATCGGTGGAGTATTTGGCTCTTACGGTTGGAGCGGTGAAGCTGTCGGACAGATAAAGGACTTTCTCACAGACATGAAAATCGAGTTAATCGGAGATGGTATGAGGATCAAATACGTACCTGATAACGAAGCTCTTGCACAGTGTTACTCTTATGGTAAGCTTGTTGCAGAAGAATTAAACAAAAGAATTGACAATTAGTGAGATTACAAAGTAGCCCAATTGTAAATTAAGAATTATGAAATAATACGAGTTTTTCTTAATTCTTAAATTTGTATTCCAATTCTTCAAAAATATGATATAATAGAATCAGATTCGGTAGTGCTATACTTGTAATGCTGTGAGAGAAAAGGTTTCAAGCTATAATTGCTACTATCAAATGTTTTATCTGTCACTAGGCAATTTTCCATAAAGCATTAAATGTATAGCACTATCAAAAATTGAATTTGCAATTCTTGTTCCGCCGAATAACGGAAGAACAGAAAAAATATAAAAACAGTGATGGGTATGTTTAAGATTAATAATCTTAAAAAATTTGGATCTTCAGATTATAATAAAACCGTTTCTTTGGTTATATATTCATTTGCTTTATTATTTTGTGCTGTGGTATATGCTTTTCTTTCCGCCGAGATCACAAAAGTTGATGTGTCTGACTCTATAGTTGTACCTGAGAATTACGAAAATCTCCTCGTTATGGACGTCACGATGCCATCCGCAGGAAATCTCCAAAAAGACACGCTACTGCATAATGGTCAGGCTAGTTCTTCCCCCGGGGATATATTGTCCTCATTCTCTGCAACTGACTGGTATTCCGATCATAATGGCAATGGAGCTTTTGACGGTAATCAAATCTCAAGCGATAACGAAGCGACTATATCATCGCAAGATAATATACTTGATCCAAATGACTCTGTTAAAAACACGGGTCTGGCTTCGTTAAAATCCTTCAAATACTCCTCTGGAGTTTATGAGCAATTCATAGACAGCAACCATTCCAACAGTTATACTTCTGGTGAAACGGTAATCCGCACATCAACAAATAATGGTGAAATACGTCAGGGTGACGTGATCCGAAGCGATCTTGCGGATATGACGTCCTTTCTGCCTTATGTGAGATTTACTGATGGCATCCAGCCTGCTTTGAATCCTCCCAAATATCAGGATGGTGAAACTATCATAATTGACACAGACCCAACAGGCATACTTTCTGATGCAGATACTATCCTAAAGCCAGGAAATGCAGGATTGACGACTTTCCCTACCGACACAGCTTACGCTGATATTGATGCCAGCACAAAATATTCCTCTGAAAAAGCCATTATTATTGATAAAGATATAAGTGGTAAACTCGATAGTTCTGATGAGATTGTTAAATCAGGAAAAGCCAATCTTAAAAATTTTGGCATTAATGATCTATATAGTGATAGCAATGGTAACGATAAATTTGACCCAAATGAATTAGTCGTTATTGATACTTCCGGCGATATGAAGGTGCAACCATCTGAAATAAAGATACCCGGTTTCGCTAATCTTAAAACTCTGTCTGGTGCGGGATTTTTGTTCTCTGATGATAACAAAGATACAGCATACAGCGCTGGTGAACTTATCGTTAAAAATAATGGCATACCAGAAGTTCTTGAATCCAGCGACGTCATATTCAAATCAGGCAAGGCTGATCTTAAATCTTTTGCAAACGGGATAGAAAAATTCATTGATGACAATAAAAATGGACTCTATGACGACGGTGAATGTATAGTCTATGATACAGGTGTTATCGGTATCGTCGAATCAGCGGATATTGAGAAACCCGGGAAAGCACTCCTTTTAACATTTTCTGGTCATAACTATCTTTTCACAGATGCTAACTATAATGGCAAATATACAGGCGGATCCGTTCTTCCGTTACTCGGCGGAACGAGAGAGACGATATTCAAAGATGCAGACACTAATGGATTTATTGATAATGGTGAGTTAGTCACGTCGGGAAATGCCCCTGTTAAAAACTTCCCAACACCATTAAGGTTTATAGACGACAACGGTAATAATACTTATGACAGTGGTGAAGCTATGGTTATGAGCAGTGATAACCAGTTATCTACTACTGACGCTGTTGTAGTTTCCGGTCCCGCATTCCTGAAGCCTTTCTCGCAAGGTATCATTCAATGGGCTGAAGTCAATGGAAACGATAAATATGATGATGATGAGTTAATCATCAGTAGCATTGACGATATATTATCGCCCGGTGAAATAATTAAATCAGGTTTGTGCGGACTCAAGCCCTTCCCTGCAATATACAATGGTTATCTCTATTCAGACGATAACAACAACGACAATTACTCCAGCGACGAACTCATTATTGCAAGTAGCGACAAAAAACTAGATGAAAGTGATTCCGTAATCAGACAGGGGAAAGTTGGTCTACTGCCTTTTGTTAATACGTCAACACTATACATAGACGGAAATAACAACAATGCTTTCGATCAAGATGATGCTATCATTGACAACCACAATCCTATTGCTAACTTAATTCTACTCGACGCAAGCGATGAAGTTCTAAAATCAGGAGTTGCAGATATAAATAGCTTTGCTGATGGAATCACTTACATTGACCAAAACAATGACGCCCATTATCAGGGAGATGCTGATGGTGACGTCGTATGGGACATATCACGTGATTCAATGTGCGCTAATGATCCTGACATTATTGATGATCAGGACGAAGTATTGTTAAAAGAATCTGTTAGTCAAAATTACCATGCCCTTGATGACGGTGATACGGTGATGCGCCCGGGAATGGCTAAACTTACAGCTTTTCCAGATAATATTAAATATATAGATCATTATAATCTAGGTGAATTCACCGGTGGAATTGCTAACGAAGCAATGATTCAGGATGAAAACGGCGTTCTTGAAAGTACCGATACAGTCATCATTACTGGACAAGCAGCATTGAGTGATTTTACGGATGAGAGATTCATAGATGATAACAATGACAGAACTTACACTGATGGCGAGGTTATCTGGCGTGATTCTGGTTCGGTGCTATCTGTGCCAGGAAAACTTGATCCTTATGATGAGATTGTGAAATCTGGTCGTGCATCTCTCCTGCAATTGATCGGTTACAAATACACAAATGATGGTGTAAATTCGGACTTTACTGGAGATCAGGCTATAATATTAGATAATCCTCCTTACGGCATACTTAGCAGGAATGACATTCAGGTTAAACCGGGTACTGCAGACGTTAAAGACTTTAGTGCAAACGAAAAATTCTTTGACTGCAATGGTGATGGGAAATATACAGATGGTGAACCCACAGTCCGTACTACAAGTACTAAAATAACTGTCGTGAACCCAGGGTCACTCGGTACGTTTTCCACAAAGTTCAGATACATAGACTCTGATAACAGCGGGTATTATAGCGCTAGTGGTTCACCTCTTGTAAAGACTGACACAGAAGCAATAATATTAGACAATGGAGACAAAGAGCTTAATGCTGGTGCGTTAGATGGCACAGGTCCCGATAAAGTAATAGTTTCTGGTACTGCAAAGATAAAACCTATCGGCAATTTTGCATCCGAACTCGAACCTGCTAACCCACAGATAAATGCTTATATTGACAGTAACTTTAGCAATCAGCTTGATGTTTCCGAAATTTTAATAACAGACAATACTCCAACGGATATCCTTGATCCAACAGATGTCGTTTGGGGGCAAGTTACTACCATAGTTAATTTCCCCGATGGTGATCACTACCTCTGGTCTGGAGCGGCAACATTAATTCCTATTGAAGGTTCTACGCTTGATCCACCGAATTCAGATATAAACGCCTACATAGATTCATACAATTTCGGTTCCCTTGATAATTACGAGGTGTTGATAAATGACAAAGTTCCTGTTGGAATTTATGATCCTAACGATGTAGTTATAGGGGAAATCAAGGACAAGTCCACAGGTAGATGGTCACCGAATCTCGAAGATGGACTTCCATGGCGTTCGGTCATGCAAAGTTTCAAATCCGAAGAACGCTACTTGACGAACAATCCTGATTCTGATTACGAAGGACAACCGATTATCAATAATAGCACCGGTATCGCACTTAGCAGATGGGATGATGGCGACCTTTTAGTCTATGATGGAACTCCGCCACGAAGTATCAGCAATAATTGGGAACAAATGAAATACATAGACGATACTCACGATGGACGCTATTCCCATAGCTCTGTCACCGTCCCAGAAGTTGGCGACTGTATTCTCGATTATTCACTCGTACCACCCGGTTATGACGTATTTTATAATGAAATAATCGTAACTGAAGGAAAAGCAGGTTTTGGCGATTTTCAAGCGGGATTGAAGTTCTGTGATCAGTCCCCTAATAATGGTATTTATGATATAAATGAGGCTTTGGTTGATGATGTAAATAATAATAATATGATTGATCAGGGAGAAGTAGTGTCCGCTGGTACGGTAGTTGATAACAAACTCACATTGCCATTGAAATATGTAGATGCTAACCATGACAGTAAGTTCAATGGTAATGAGGCAATTATCAGCGATAATGGAAATGGTTTGCTAGATGCTGGCAAACTTGACAGCACCGGCACAGATAAAGTCATATCATCGGGAGAAGCTGATTTATCGTCATTCAATCGTGCAGAAAAGTTTGTTGATGGTAATAGCAACAGTTCTTTTGATGTTGGAGAAGCCATCATTTACGACTGGTATGATACAGCGACTTTTGCAGGGGAGTTCATACTAGCAGGAAACCATGTAGATAAGGACGGTTCTCTTACTTATTTATCACCCGGCACAAGGAACCGTGACTGTGTAATTATGCCCAGCGAAATCGGTAAAGCTGGCATCGTTGGAATGAATTATTTACAGAAATACATAGACTACAATCATTCAGGTAACTACAACGGATTTTACGATTCATGGAACGGTATTGACTACGAACCGATAATAAATTCCGCTAATGATCAGCTTGATAAAGGGAAATTAAACGGTAGCGGAACTGATACTTTAATTGCATCTGGTTATTGCCTGAGAGATTGGGATAGTAATTTAATGTGGGCTGACAGCAATCACGATAATACTTATCAGGATAACGAAGCGATAGTATTTGATGCACTTGGTGATGCAATGATAAAATCCATCGGGACAGGCGCAAATGACGATAGGATCATAGTATCAGGAGATGCTGATCTCAATGATTTTACAGATATGAAATACATTGATGCAAATAGTAACAACGAGGTTGATTTTGGGACAGAACTTACAGCGATAGATACTAGCAATGACAATAAGCTCACAAATGAAAAGATTGTGGAAGCCGGTAAAGTTCCATTCCTGAAGCCTTTTACCTCCTCGGATTACAGATATTGCGATTGGGACCATGATGACAATTACGACCCACAACAGGAAGCCATAGTCTATACACCTTTGAGTCCTGAAATTCTTGATACAGAAGATGAGATCGTTGCATCAGGTAGCGATCCAGCGTTGACCGCCTTTAATCCACAACTGTATTTTTTGGATAACAACCAAAACAATATTTATGACGTCAATGAAGCCATTATAAGCGGAGATGGTGATCAAGTATTTAATGAAAGTGATCAGATAATCATTCACGGCATTGCGTCAAGTTTTGATGGTACAAATGTAAAATATGCTTCAACTAACCCATCAGACCCATACAAAAACGGTGATCTTATTGCCGATACATCCGATGATATTCTCGAAGAGGCTGAAATACTAACGCCCGGAACTGTCAATCTTGCCAATTTCGATATAAATGACCGTTATGCTGACAGCAATCATAATGGGCGATATGATTATAAGGTATTCAACACTGGATTCGGTGAAGCTATCCTTGCAGATGGCACAGTAAGCGGTATGGTTGAAACAGGAAATATCAAAACAGATGGCTATGCTGATCTACGTTCTTATGATGGCACTAAAATAAAATTCTCAGATTCTGGTGCAAGAGATCAACAATATAATGATGGAGAACTGCTAATAAATGACGTCAATAATGATGAAAAGGTGCAACCATCTGAGATCATATATGATGGACCTGCTGACTTGAAAGGTTTCCCTGCCAATGTGATGTATTGCGACAGCGATAGAGACGATAAATATTCTGGCATAGAAGCAATTGTGTCCTCAGAAGATGATATACTGCATACTTCTGATACTGTTTTAGCTGAAGGCGAAGCTAATCTGCATGGCTTTGAGCAAAATATATACAGGTTCGCTGATTCGGATCATGATGGGAAATATAGCACTGGTGAAGCAATAATTGTTGAAAAAGATTGGGGAATTGTTGACGACATATTGGACGATTCTGACTTAGTTATATTTGAAGGTAGTGCGGATATAAATCAGTTTCCATCAGATTTTAAGTTTCTTGATGATTTGAATGATTCCGGTGAATACGAAAATGGTGAAGCTATTGTCTATGACTCAAATTCTAATAATCTACTGGATCAAACGGATGAGATCGTCACAAGCGGAAGGGCTTCAGTAAAGAAGTTTGTCACAACAGAAAAGTATAGTGACGGTGGAGACAATGCTAATAACTCTATCTATGACTCTGATGAAGCTATTATCCGTGATGGCAACGCTGATGGTAAACTAAGCTCAGGTCCTCTTGACGGAACGGGAACTGATGCTGTCCTTGCAAGCGGGAAAGCTGGTCTCAGACATTTTAACGACAATGAAAAATACGTGGACGCAAATGGCAATAGCCAATATGATAGCAACGAAGATATTTATCGTGATGAAGACAACAATGGCATAGTCACCGGCGAAGGCAGTGATCAGCTTGTGTATTTTGTAGTCGAAAATATCGGCACAGCTACAAATTCTGATCTGGCTAACGTCAAGCTATGGGCTGATAGAGACAGAGATGGAGTTTTTGAACCAAAAACAGATGACGCTCCTTACGTTAAAATTCTAATATCTGATACATCTAATCCAAAGATATGGTACGAAGGTCCTGCGATAGCATCGCCACTTTCCGCTATATCATCAAGGACGTCAATTGGCTATCTGATACCATCCGTAGGACAAAGATTCTTTGTATCCATAGACACGGGCAATAATTCCAAAGATGGTAATGATATTCAAATGAGTATACCAAAAAATGGTGTTAAGACTTTATATGGTTCTTCGAGTCCGACAGATAATCCTGTAACTAATGCTTATAAACAAACGATTGATCACTCAACTCCAAACATAGCTACGATAATATCTCCTCTTGCGAATGATACAATATATGGAAATATCATTCTACGTGCTGAAGCGGGTGATTCTGTGCAAGCTGGCAAAGTTGAGTTTTATGACGGATTACCTGATGGAATAAGACAGCCAATAGCAGTTGATGAAGATGGTTCTCCATGGGAAGCGGAATGGGATTGCAGTAATGCTGGATTTGGAGAGCATACATTATACGCAAGGGTATATGACAAGACGTATCAAAATCTGCCAAAGACTAATACGATCAATCATTATCTGGACTCGCAAGGCGTTCACGTCACAGTAGGCATAGCACAAATAATTTCATTAGTTGCTGGATGGAACTACGTTTCGTTGCCTATGGAGCCATTTAACACTGACGTGACTTTATTATTGTCATCAATAGGCACAAACGCCAGATCAATCTGGGCTTATGATGCAGTTAGTTCCAAATGGTTGAGATATGATCTCGATGGTCCCGATTTTCTGAATGACTTGAATACCGTGAAGGCTGGTATTGGGTACCAGATATTTATGACTGATTCGGGTATACTAAAAGTTGCGGGGACATTGCCAGATACAGCGATCTCATTACTCGATGGCTGGAACTTTGTTGGCTGTAACGCACAAAGCTCAATAATTGTAGAGAATGCAATATCATCAATTATCGCTAATCATCCGTCAATATGGACGATAAATCCTGAAAATAGCGAATGGCTTGGTTATGATCCAGAAAACCCGCCAAATGATCTAACCACAATAGACCCCAAAAAGGCATATTGGGTACACGTTACGGGAAGTTGCGTGTGGAATGTAAATACTCAGTAGATTTTTTCAATTTATTATACGAGTTTTTCACTTATTTTCTTAGATTTTTTTCACCACGGAGAACACGGAGAGGAATTTTTTCTTATTTTCTCTCCGTGTTCTCCGTGTCTCCGTGGTTATTTTCTTTTTGTTTCTATAAGTGAAAAACTCGTATATTTAATATAGAAATAAGACTTAAAATGTCATTCTGAGAACGAAGAATCTCTATGTAAAAATAAGAAGATTCTTCACTCCGTTCAGAATGACAAAAATTATAAGTCTCATTTCTAATGAAAGTGGTATTACTTGGCTATTACCATCTTCTTTGTGGCTGTATAACTCCCTGTTTTTATGGTATAGAAGTAAATTCCGCTTGCCACTTTTTCACCGAATTCGTCCTTGCCATCCCAGTATGCCGCTTTTGAGCTTGATACATAGATTCCCGCATCTTTACGTCCAAGCTCTAACGTCCTGACCAGTTGTCCGTTACTGCCATATATTTCAATAGTAACGTCACTTGTATCCTTGAGATAGAATGGGATCCATGTATCCGGATTGAACGGGTTGGGATAGTTTTTAAGCAGTAACGACTTAGCTGGTATGATGTCACCAAGCTTCATTCGCACGTTCATAAGTGCGTTTCTTATCTCATCCAGTGAGATTTCATGGACAAATGGTCCTGATACCACTTTACCACTGCTGTCAGTCACAGCGATCTCTAATTTATCACCGACTTTGACAACAGCTTTTCGATTCATATCAGCCCATACCATATTGAAGTATCCACAATTGGGATCCACTATTTCAGTGGCAACTGCTCTTGTTTGCAGATTCTTTATTGTTAAAGTGTAATTGCCATCTGCAACGTTCATACTTTCACCGTCAAGCAATAATCCGCTGACCATAAAAGCCCATGCGCTCTGGCTTTGATCAGGTGGAGCCAATTTGACTGGTGGTTCATTCGTCCATGCCGCACCAGTGAAGGCAATTGATCCGCCCTTTGGTACATTGACGATATATCCCTTGCCACCCTCAATGGTGAAACCATCTCCCGGGGTATTCATAGAAAAGCCATCAAACTTGTTTGACACTTCATTATATTTAATCACCACTGTTGCGCCTATTTCTGTAGCAAATGACTTTGCTGTGTATGGAGTGATCGGCTTCAATGGCAGTGAGATCATGTTCAGTTCCGCTGAAAAAGACATAAAGAAAACGTTGTCATATCCTTCAGGAGTTTCCGGTTTGGCAGTAAGTTGTTTCATAAGACCGAGAGCATCCCATGCCCACCAGTCATCTACTATCTTGCCATCAGCGAAACGATATATGATTATACCCGAATATGACACTTTTCGTCCTGTTGGTGGAATACCCATAAGTTCGCCCTTTTGTGTGCCGACATATGTTCAGAAAGAATCCAGCCATCTCCCATATCTACATTGCGTACCACTTCCATTTTTATATCTGGGAATCCTGCAAGATACATCTCCTGAGATGCTATAAATTCATCACGGTTCATTGGAATCCCAAGAGAAGAAATCATAAAATCTGCATCTGCTTTAAATAGCTTTGCATAACTTTGCAGATCATGCGCATTCCATAGAGATTCTGCCTTTGTTTCAGCTTCCATCGGAGACAGGTTAGTCGGTTCTGGAGCGGGAAGTGTAAACGAAGGCTTGAATTCGGGCAATGCCATTGCAGGAAGAATTCCTAATTGCATAAATTGGCTTGCCATATCATCATAAGTTGTGCCTTTCTTTATCTTCCCGTTCTCAAACTCTGTAATATCAATGTGAAAAGTTTTAATGTTTTTACCTGTGGGTGGAATATTGCCTAATGGACTCACGATCTCGCCTAAATGAGTTCCAGTTGCTACGTGCTGAACAACAACAATGTTGCCTGAAACTAAAGGCGGATGTATATGCTCAACTCGCATATCCGGAAACGACTTAAAAAAGCCGTTAATGGCTCCGACAAACGCTTTATTTCCAACAAATGGAGTTGGTAGAGGAACATAGTCGTAAACCATGTCATCTGTTGTAATTGGTAAGACTAAGTCTGCATTGTGGGTGTTTATAGCATCATCAGTGATCTGCGCTATTGCCAGCAATTCCTCAGTAGTTAATTCCTGCGCAATAACACTAAATTGTATACACATTAAAAGAGACATTGCCAATAAAATGTACTTTGATTTCATCTTCCATTCCCCTTTAACTAAAGACTCGGATGTTAAAAAAACCGAATCTCAATCTGTTTAGTAAGTAAACTGATGTAGCTTGGTGAGTTGAAGATTTGATATTAACAAATTACCGACACCATGATAGACTAGCCTGCAAATATTCAAGACTTTTGCATCACCTGCCTTTTAGGGCATTATAAAATACCCTTGCCTTACAACTTACAATTAAATTATAAATAGAAGGAGTTAAAATCATTTTTATTATAAATCTTTAAATATGATAAGTCAATAAAAATATTAGTAGCACCGCACTTAAGTGTGGAGATTAAGTATTGACAAAAAAGGGATCCAATGACGTCCTTTTATATACACAAAAAAAATGGGTAGTGCTATCTAATTTTGAATTCTGCTTTATCCGTGTGAATCTGTGTTCATCTGTGGTTTCATAATGAATTGTTACCTAAATACTTTTAGAAAGTGAATCATTCTTTTTTTTCTCCGTGCCTCTGTGTCTCCGTGGTTTTTTATATCTTACTTTGTTAAGTGAAAAACTCGTATGAGAAAAGAAACATTTTCGATATACATCCTTGTATTGACGATTTGAGATAAAAGATTTATAATGCTTTTGACTAATTGAGTTAGTTTTGTATTTATCAAACTGCCTATGATGGCATTACTAAGAAGGAGTCGAAGATGAAAAAATGGGGAGTTATCACATTTATATTTCTACTTGCATTTATCGTTTTGCCTGTCAATTCGTTTGGGTCCCGCGCATTATACTGGCATGAAGGCATTATTGATGAACTGGCTTTTACATTTGAACCCGCCATGTATGTGGACCTTGGAGGTTTGAAATTTTATGCCGCTTATGTCAAGATAGAAACTACTGGGAGAGAGGTTGTAGCTATAGATCAATCCCTTATGTATTATTACTTTGGTGAGTATGATTCTGGAACTATATCTGTTTGGGAGGAAATGCCTAAGTTTAATAAAAAAGGGAACCCAAAGACGTCTTGTGACTTTACTATACATATGAATTCAGCAAGCCTTGTAGAGCAATTCCAGCTAGATAGTCCTTTAACTACTGATCCATTTCACGTTAAAGCACCAGATGATACAAGCTTGATTTTTAAAGCTAAATTGGCTCCAGAAGGATTAGGCACCGTCAATTTCATGCTGATAATACAAAAAGGGGTAGTGCTAAACAAGTAATGCTCTTTCGAGATTATAGTTACAGCTGTCTCATCATGCAATTGAAACGCTCTATGTGATTCACTTTCCTTTTAACCACTGGCATGATAGCTTCAAGATGATAATGATGTATCAGGGGTTATTTGTCAAACATCAGTTTGCATTTGAACAAATTCAATTTGTAATTGATCATATAACTGATCAAATACTGATTTCCTATTTGATGGTGTGTCAGGTATCCAATCAATTGAAAAACCCCTGTGAATTTACTTGCCATTTCACTCGAAATGTGTTATCTTTTTCTTGTATTTCCATTGCCATAAACCCCCTTCCTTTCGTTGTCAATTTGGTAGTTTATGGCATTTTTATCGTTTTGGCAAGTTTTTTTTGTTCTTAACTATCATGTTGGTATAACCATACTAGAAGCATCAAGGTCGTTTGCAGAAAATGTGGAAATATAAAATGAGAGATGAGGTAGACGCTAAATAAATATTGGGCAATGGACAACTACCACAGGTTGTTTTAGAAAATATATCTTTAGCAAAATCTTCATAAAGGGAGATATTACAATGTCGAAATTAGCAATTGATGGCGGAGAGAAGGTACGAAAAATACCTTATCCCCCAAGAAGATTGTTTGGTGAAGAAGAAAAATCTGCGGCTGTAACTCTTTTTGATAAAGCTATTGAGTCTGGAGAAGCCTTCGGATATAATGGCATAGAGGAACAGTCTTACGAAAATGAGTTTGTGGAGTTACAGGGCGGTGGATACGCTGACCTTGTGAATTCTGGTACGTCTGCTTTATTTGTGGCTCTTGGCGCTTTGAATCTTGAGCCTTTAAGTGAAGTCATTGCCCCTCCGATAACTGATCCCGGCGGTGTAATGCCTATACCGATGCTTAACTGCGTCCCTGTAATCGCTGATGCTCATCCGGGGTCATATAATTTAGGACCCGATCAGGTCGAGGAAGTCCTTACTGAAAGAACAAAAGCTATAATAGTGGCACACATATTCGGTGAGCCTGTTGACATGGATCCTATCATGGAGATCGCAAACTCAAAAGGCGTCTATGTCATCGAGGATTGCGCTCAATCACACAGAGCATTATATAAAGGTCGTTTGGTTGGCACAATCGGCGATATTTCTGCATTCTCAACTATGAGCGGAAAACATCATGCCACAGGTGGGCAGGGCGGAGTAGTCTATACTAAAAACCAAGACTTATATTGGGAAGCGAAACGTTTTGCAGATAGAGGTAAGCCTTTCAATACTGAGTTTCCCACAAATGTCAGGATAGGATTGAACCTGAATAGTAACGAGCTTTCGGCAACTATTGGGCGTGTCCAATTAAAAAAACTGCCAAATATAATTGAAAGCAGACGCAAGTTCGTCAAAGGACTCGTTAATGCTATAAAAGACCTTAAAAGCATATCTCACGGGTGGATGCCATATAACAGTGAGTCTTCATATTGGTACGTCAGGATGCACATAGATTGTGACAAACTTACCGTCAGCAAAGATCAATTCGTTAATGCTCTAGCGGCAGAGGGGATACCATGCTTCCCAGCATACAGGCACATTCCATCTGAGGCAAAATGGTTTATAGAGAGAAATACATATGGCAAAAGCGGTTATCCATGGACGGATCCTGCGTATAAAGGGGATAGGAACTGGCAATTTCCTTGTCCAAACGCTGTTGAGTCTACCGAGACTCATTTCAATCTTTCTATTAACGAGAACTTTGGAGATCAGGAAGTTGTAGATTTTGCAGAAGCTTTGCGTAAAGTCGAGAAGGCTTATCTGAAATAGATATTGATAATACGAGTTTTACACTTACAAAGTAAGATACAAAAAACCACAGAGGCACGGAGAGAACTTAGAAAGTATGAAGGATGAAATTAATGTGCATGAATTTAAAATGTTGAAATTAGCAGTTATAGCGATAGTTCTAAATACCGTGATCATAACGGGATGTATGGGAGGTTTACAAATGTCTGATATTAGCAGATCACCGGAATTGGTGTTATATGTTTCAACTAATGGAAATGATAACTGGTCTGGACAAATAGAGAAACCTTTTGCAACACTTGAGCGCGCCCGTGACGAAATACGAAAAATTAAGAGTTCAGGGAAAATACCTGATGGTGGGGTCGTTGTCGAGATACTAGGCGGAATGTATCATAGAGATCAGACTTTTGAACTCAAAGAAGAAGATTCTGGTACTGAAAAATCACCAATCGTTTATCGTACAAAAAAAGGCGAGGAAGTCCGAGTTGTCGGAGGTAAGGAAGTAAATAACTTCAAGCCTGTTAATGATCCAGCGATTTTAGAACGCCTTGAACCCGAAGCAAAAGGTAAAGTCTATCAGGCTGATTTGAAGGCACTCGGTATTACTGATTTCGGTGACGTAAAAGAGGGCGGTTTTGAGCTATTTTACAATGATAAACCTATGACTCTGGCACGTTGGCCCAACGAGGGTTTCGTCAAGATTGTCGGGCTTGTCGGCGGTGAACCGGTGGACGTCAGAGGTACAAAGGGCGATATGATCGGCAAGTTCTTTTACGAAGGTGATCGCCCAAAAAGATGGGTAGGAGAAAAAGATCCCTGGGTTCATGGATACTGGTTCTGGGACTGGTCAGATCAGCGCCATCCTGTTGAGTCAATTGATACGGAAAAGCAAATAATATCAGTGAAACCACCTTATCATGGATACGGTTATCGTGTCGGGCAATGGTTCTATGGGCTGAATCTTTTGTCAGAACTAGATATGCCAGGTGAATGGTATCTTGATAGAGAGTTAGGCATACTCTATTTTTATCCTCCATCACCGATTGAGAATGGTCGTGCAGTTGTTTCGATATTGCAAACGATGGTCACTATGGATAATGTCTCTAATGTTACGATTCAGGATATGACTTTTGAGATTACTAGAGGTACTGCTATAATAATGTCAGGTGGCAATAATAGCAAGATTATTGGTTGTACATTGCGTAATCTTGGCAGTTGGGCTGTTAATATATCAGGTGGTAAAAATAACGGAGTATCCGACTGTGAAATATATGATATAGGAAACGGTGGAATCTCACTTTCAGGCGGAGATCGTAAAACGCTAGAACCAGCCAATCTTTTTGCAGAGAACAATGACATACACAACTATGGTAGATGGAATCGCATGTATCAACCTGCTATCTCTATCTATGGAGTTGGCAATATTGCAAAAAACAACCTCATACACGATGCACCACATATAGGTATATCTTTCGGCGGGAATAATCTCGTTATAGAATACAACGAGATATACAACGTCTGCTATGAGTCAAACGATGCCGGCGCAATGTACAGTGGTCGTGACTGGACAATGCGAGGGACTGTGATCCGTTATAACTACCTTCATCATATCAACGGTTTTGAAGGAAAGGGCTGTGTTGGAGTTTACCTTGATGATATGTATTGTGGTACTGAAATCTACGGTAACATTTTCTACAAAGTCACTATGGCGGCGTTTATCGGCGGGGGTAGGGATTGCACGATAGAGAATAATATCTTCGTTGATTGCCTTCCATCAGTACACATTGACAATCGTGCTATGAATTGGGCAAATGATAGTGTAGCCACTACGATGACTGATCGCCTGCTGGAAATGCCATACAAAGACCCATTATGGTCAAGTCGTTATCCAAAACTGGTCAATATCCTTGATGATGAGCCGTCAATTCCTAAAGGTAACATAGTTGCTCATAACATATCTGTTGGTGGAAAATGGGATGGAATTTACAACGAGATAAGACCTTACGTTACCGTAGAAAATAATCTTGTAGATCAAGACCCGCATTTTGTGAAAACTCCGCCGGAGAGTTTCCAGTTGCAGGAAGATTCACCAGCGTATAAGCTTGGATTTAAGCCTATACCGATTGAGAAGATCGGGCTTCATAAAGCATTACCAAATAAAAAATAAACACGGAGACACAGAGACACGGAGAGGAAAGTAATCAGTGATGAGTGATCATTAAACAGTAATCAGTAATCAGTATGACAAAAACTGATCACTGATTACTGTTTACTGATCACTAATTCTTCTTCGTGCCTCTGTGTTTTTTCTATATTTTACATTGTTGCTGAAATTAAAGAGGTTTAATCAAATGAAAATGATAAGCAAGATTGGGATATTAGCCGCAGGTTTCTTAATGTTAGCAAGCTTTGCTATGGCTATAGAATCGGATATGGAAGGGAGTAAAGACCCACCGCTATTCACTCGAATGCCAAATTTCTATATATCAGATTATAAATATTATGACTTTGATGCGCATACATTTGTGAATTCTAAAGGTGAGGATGTAAACGTTGAAGGGCAACGATATTACGTCCAATACAGGATTCAGGAAGGTACAAGACCTCCCAGCCAGCTTCAAATTATTCGTAACTATACCAATGCTATCAAAAAACTTGGTGGGACGGTTGAGAAAGAAAATGTTGAGGGTTATGCCTATATGAAATTGCAAAAAGATAATGCAGAGATATGGGTTCATATAGAAACATCAGTTCTTACAGATGTTAATCCTTACCAGTTGAATATTATACAGAAGGGTGAAATGAATCAGGATGTTGTAGCCAACCCGGAGGTTTCAGATATATTCGCAAAGGAGATCGGTGAGAAAGGTAAGACTGCTATATATGGGATCCGCTTCGACACGAACAAGGCAGAAATTAAGCCAGAATCTGAAACGGCTTTGAAAGAAGTATCCAAGCTACTTTCGCAGAACCCCGCTCTCAAGCTGTATATTGTTGGTCACACCGATAACGTAGGTGAATTCGATTACAACATGAAACTCTCTCAAGCAAGGGCGGAGTCAGTTGTAAAAGAATTGACATCCAAATATGGCGTCGCTTCAGATCGTGTCAAGCCTTACGGAGTTGGACCGCTTTCACCTGTAGCTTCTAACAAAACGGAAGAGGGACGCGCCAAAAATCGTCGAGTTGAGCTTATTGAACAATAACTATTAATTGCTGTCGAGAAAAGCTGGAATTCAGTAGCCTATCAATCAGTAGATAATTGTATAATCAAATATGCGAAAAAAGCAATGGGAAAAAATTCTTGACTTTGAGGGTATAAAATACGAAGCAAAGATTTTTATCAATGCCTTAGATTTATAGACTTTTTTTCTTTTCATTGACTAATAGAAAGCAATCAGATATAATTAATATGGATAGATTTACACACAATGAACGGAGAATAGAAACTGTAAATGCCAAGAGATTTACCAATCGGAAATGGTTCACTTCTAATAAATTTTGACCACAATTATTATGTAAGGGATATATACTATCCAAACGTCGGTGGTATCGAACATACACTTGGACACCTATCAAGGCTTGGTATCTGGACAGAAGAGCATTTCAGTTGGGTCAACTCTCATGAATGGGAGAAAACCTTACGCTATCTAGGTGATTCCTTAGTAACTCAAGTAACTGCTAAAAATCAGCGATTGGGTATCTTGATTACGATAAATGATGCTGTTGATTTTCAGGAAAGTATCTATCTAAGAAAGATTACCCTTAAAGACCTTTCCAATCGTTCTCGCCAGATACGCCTATTTATTAGCCACGACCTGCATCTTTCCGAAAGCAAAGTTGGTGACACTGCATATTTTGATCCAAGAACTAAATCCATTATTCATTATAAAAGAGACCAGTACTTCCTGATAAATTGTCTTCATGCGGAACATTCTGGAATAGATGATTACGCAGTCGGAATACAGGATTTTCGTGGTGCAGAAGGTACGTGGCGGGATGCTGAGGATGGAAAATTAAGCGGTGATGCTGTTGCTGATGGTAGTGTTGATTCTACAATAGCTATGTACCTGAGCGTTCCAGCAAATGATGAGACCGTTGCGTATTACTGGATGATCGCAGGAAAAAGCTATGACGAGGTATCTTTGCTCAACTGGCTTGTGATGAGCAGAACTCCAGAGCATTTCATCAGCCGAACAGACAACTACTGGAAATCATGGATAATTAAAGGTTCGAATAATTTATTAGAAAGTAAACTCCCGGATAGCATAACCGAGCTTTACAAAAAAAGCCTTCTCATATTGCGCACACAGATAGATAATGGCGGAGCGATCACCGCAGGAAACGATCTTGATACCGCCGAAATGGGCATGGACAAATACAGTTATATGTGGCCCAGAGATGGTGCAATGATAGCTTATGCGCTGGATAAGGCTGGATACCCTGAGATCACCGAAAAATTTTTCAGATTTTGTGCAAACGTTATAACACCCGATGGATACGCACTTCACAAATATCATCCTGATGGAACTGTTGGTAGTACGTGGCATCCATGGGTGTCAAACGGTCAAACTCAACTCCCCATACAGGAGGACGGAACAGCGCTGATAGTATGGTCTTTTTGGTATCATTTCCAAGAGTATCAGGACATGGAACTTCTTGGAGAGTTATACGAGCCTCTAGTCGCAGGACCGGGCAATTTTATGCTAAAGCATAGAGATGATGCGACAGGTTTACCCTTGCCGTCTTATGATCTCTGGGAAGAAAGGTACGGCGTTCATATTTACACAACTATCGCTGTCTGTGCTGGATTGATGGCGGCGTCTGATCTCGCCGTATTACTTGGAGAACATGGAAAAGCTGTTGAGTTTAGACATGCAAGCGAAACGATGAAAAAGGCGATGGATAAGTATCTGTATAGTGATGAGCATGGTCGTTTTGTACGCACAGTTTATCCCGAATCGGGTGGTTATAAAATTGACCCTATCCCAGACTCAAGCTTACATGCGATTTTTGCTTTTGATATTTATGGTATACAAGACCCAAGAGTGAAGCGAACTATGGATACAATTCGTGACAACCTCACCGTAAAGACTCCCATTGGTGGTATTGCCCGATATAAAAACGACTATCTGCATCGAGTTAGTGATGATTTTACCAACGTTCCGGGGAATCCATGGTTTATATGCACACTCTGGATGGTACAATATTTAATAGCAAAATCAATAACGATTACGGAATTAAATGAGGCTTTACCGTTGTTGGAATGGGTGACAAGGCATGCCCTTGAATCAGGTGTATTGCCGGAGCAGTTGGATCCAAATACAGGAAATCCTTTATCAATTTCGCCTCTTTCGTGGAGTCATGGGGAGTTTATCTTGACGGTTCATAAGTTTTTAGATAAATTGAAGATCATCACTACAAAGGAAAAACAAAATGGATTCAGAAAATAAATTAAAAATTATGCTTTCCGCTTCGGAGATGGCGCCTTATGCCAAAACTGGTGGACTTGCAGACGTCGTAAGCTCGCTTCCAAAAGCGTTAGCTGCGATTGGAAACGTTGATGCAATAGCGGTTATACCAAAATATGGATTTATAGATGATTCCCATTATAGCTTAAAAGAATTACCTGACGCCATCAAATTTTCGATGTGCGGTTTTCCGTACGAAATCAAAGTAAAGTATCTGGAATTTCCCGAAGGTTGGAAGGCTTACTTTCTTGAACAGGGAAGCATCTTGAGCAGGAACGATATGTATGGCTACGAGGACGACGGCTATCGTTTTGCACTTTTTGCAAGAGCTTGTATTGAGTTGGCGAGATTTCTGAACTTTAAGCCAGATGTATTCCACTGTCACGATTGGCACGCTGGAATGATCCCGGTGTATCTGAAAACAATGTATCGTGAAGACCCTTTTTTCAAAGATACGGCGACTATTTTTACAATACATAATCTTGGCTATCAGGGAGTATTTCCCAAAGAGCTACTTCCATACATTGATGTAGATTGGTACGAATTCAAGGCAGAAAAGCTGGAATTCTGGGGCAACGTAAACTTTATCAAAGCTGGTATATCCTATTCAGATATAGTGAATACCGTTAGCAGAGAATACAGCAAGGAAATACAAACACCAAGATATGGTGAGCAGATTGATTCTATGCTTCGTTCCAGAGCAAGTGACCTCTATGGAATAATCAACGGCATAGATTATGATATATGGAATCCCATTACTGACACGGAGATTCCCGTAAAATTTGATTTATCTTCAGTAGAAAGAAAGGTTGAGAACAAGGTCGCACTCCAAAAGGAACTCAATCTACCCCGGGACGCTCAGATACCGATGATGGCCTTCGTGTCAAGGCTCACTTATCAAAAGGGACCTGACTTGATAGCAGAAGCAATGCACGAAATGGTTTCAATGGGCGCCCAATTTGTGCTTCTCGGAACTGGTGAAGAACATTATAGCCATTTGTTTCAAAAACTAGTTCACGATTTTCCGTATAACGTGAGAGCGAACACATCTTTCAACGATTCATTGGCAAGACGAATCTACGCAGGAAGTGATATTTTCCTGATGCCATCTCGTTATGAGCCATGTGGACTTAGCCAGCTTATATCAATGAGATACGGAACCATCCCGGTTGCCCGCAGAACAGGTGGACTTGCAGACACAGTGCAAGATTACGACCCAATGATGGGTAAGGGAACAGGTTTCGTATTTGAAGAAGAATCGCCTTATGCTTTAGTATCTGCTGTTAGGAGAGCGATAGACGTTTACCATAATAAGTACGATTGGCAAAAACTGGTTATAAACGCGATGGAGTCAGATTTTTCTTGGAGAAATTCAGCCAGAGAGTACGTTGACCTTTACCAAAAGGCAATACAGAAGCGTAAAATGGCGTAGTAATCAGTGATCAGTTTTAATATGACAAAATCTTTACTGATCACTGATTACTAATTACAGGGGATTTAGTATGTTAGACAATTTTTTTAAGCCAGATTCTGTGGCTGTCATAGGGGCTTCGAGAGAAGCCGGGAAAGTAGGTTACGAAGTCGTTAAAAACCTCGTAGAAAACAAGTTTGAGGGTAATATATACCCTATCAATCCAAAAGCCGATGAGGTTCTTGGAGTTAAGGTTTATCCAAACATTACAGCAGTGCCAGACAAAATAGGACTCGCTATAATGGTTATCCCATCTCAATTTATTTTGCCCACAATCGAGGAATGCGGTAAGAAAGGCATTGATTCTGTTATAATAATCACTGCCGGTTTTAAAGAATCGGGTTCAGAGGGCGCAAAGCTTGAGCAAGAATTGGCAAAACGCACCAAAGAGCTTGGTATTCGTGTTGTTGGTCCCAATTGTCTGGGGATTATAGATACTTATACTAAACTCAATGCTTCGTTTGCTCCGGGGATGCCGTCTCCGGGTAAGATAGCGTTTTTCTCACAGTCCGGCGCTCTTGGTACTGCAATATTGGACTGGGCAATCAAGGAAAACATAGGGTTCTCAAAGTTCATCAGTATGGGCAACAAGATGGACGTAAACGAAGCGGACCTACTTACGGTACTCGCTGATGATCCAGACACAAACGTTATACTGGGATACATAGAGGGCGTTAAAAACGGAAAAGCCTTTATGGATGCAGCGCTTAATGCTACAAAAAAGAAGCCTGTTATAATAATCAAGTCGGGAAGCACTGCCGCTGGAGCAAGAGCGGCATCCTCACATACAGGAACACTTGCAGGCTCCGAAAACGCATTCATATCAGCTTTTAAGCAGTGCGGAATAATTCGTGCCGCAACTCTTGAATCGCTCTTTGACTATGCACTTGTTCTGGCATATCAGCCTTTGCCTAAGAACAATAGATTAGCTATATTGACAAATGCGGGTGGTCCGGGTATTATGGCGGCAGATGCCTGTGAAAAATCAATACTCACGATGGCTACCTTCCAGCCTGAAACCATAGATGCATTCCGTAAATCACTTCCATCCACAGCGGCATTATATAATCCTGTTGACGTTATAGGGGATGCAAAAGCAGACAGATACCTTGTTGCCCTTGAAGCGATCAATAATGATAAAAATACCGATATGCTGTTGGTTCTCCTCACTCCGCAAGCTCCCACTGAAGCGGGTCTGACTGCTCAGTATACAGTAGATACTTTTGCTGGCAGTGGTAAACCTGTTGTTGCGTCATTCATGGGCGGTCATAGTGTCGAAGATGGAATAAAAGTATTCGATAAAAACAGGATTCCTAATTTCTCGAATCCTGAACGTGCTATAAATGCTCTGGAAGCGGCAAGCAAATACGCAAACTGGAAGAATAACCCCAGAGAAATTGTGCAAGAAAAAGTCTCAGTTGACAAAAAGAAAATAGCAGGTTTGCTTGCCAGAGCAGAAACACAAAATGAACACACTATTGCTGGCTCAGATGCTATGGAAGTGCTGACCGAATACGGTTTTGTCGTCCCGAAAATGGGAATGGCTGAAACGGGTCACGAGGCTATTGAGTTAGCAGGTAAGATCGGTTATCCTGTTGTTATGAAGATCGCATCGCCTGATATTCTGCACAAGTCAGACATTGGCGGTGTTAGACTTGGAATAAGCAATGACGCTGAGGCTGAACGGGCTTTTGAGGAGATCATATCTTCTACAAGACGCTTTATGCCATCAGCTTTGATATTGGGTGTAACTGTGAACCAGATGGTTCCAAAAGGCAAAGAAGTCATACTCGGAATGGCGAAAGACCCCGATTTTGGTCCAATGCTTATGTTTGGACTTGGTGGTATATACGTTGAAGTCCTCAAGGACGTTGCTTTCAGGATTGCCCCTATTGACCGTCGTGAAGCGAATACAATGATAAATGAGATACGTTCTTTCCCACTACTTAGAGGCGTAAGAGGCGAAGAACCAGCAGATATACAAAGCATCATTGATTCACTCGTTAAGTTATCGCAATTAGTAACTGACTTTCCAGAGATTATAGAAATGGACGTCAATCCTCTAACGGTAATGTCAACGGGAAAAGGTGCTATTGCAGTTGACTGCAGGATAAGCGTTGATATATAGGCTAGATTCTGGGGTACTAAAGGAGATTTTGTTAAATGAATACGTTATTCATCACTTCTACTAGCGAATATTGTGGCAAAACCCTCGTAGCTCTGGGGTTAGGCAAAAAACTTCAGGCAGATGGATTCAAAGTGGGTTATATGAAAACACTCGGCATGTTTCCCACTACCTTAGGTGGTATGGTCATAGATTCAGATGCTTCCGTCGTCTATGAGGTTCTTGGGTTAAAGGATGCACCCGAGCTTATATCGCCTGTTATTATGACTCAGGATATGATCGTTCAGGCTTATGGCGGAGATGATCTTAAACTGGATGAAAAATTTATGCAGGCATACAATGAGGTCTCAAAAGACAAGGATGTAGTCATAATCGAAGGTACCAGGCTATTCGGCGAAGGCTCATTGCTTGGTCTTTCTGCTCACAGCTTAATAGAGCAGTTGAACGCCAGTGCAATAGTAATTGATAATTGCAAAAAAGAAGTATTTGCAGATGATCTATTAATGGCAAAAAGTATTCTTGGCGATAAAATCGCTGGGATAATACTGAATCAGGTTGAATTACCAAAGTACGATTACATTCAGCGCCGAGTATTGCCTTTTATGGAGAAAAATGGTCTAACCACTCTTGGCGTTCTGTTGAATGATCCTTTCCTTATGTCAGTGACTATACGTGAGCTTGCTGAATCGCTTGGCGGTGAGATTATTTGTTGCAAGCACAAGCAGGATGAGCTTGTTGAGCGGTTCAGTGTCGGTGCTATGAACGTTGAGGGCGCATTGAGCTACTTCCGAAAGATCAGAAGTAAGGCTGTCATAACCGGTGGAGACAGAGGCGATATTCAGCTTGCGGCACTCGAAACCAACACTCAATGCTTAATTCTCACTGGAAATTTGTATCCTAATGATGTTATAATAGCTATGGCAGAGGAACGTGAAGTTCCCATTATGGTAGTGCGAAGCGATACTCTCACCGTAGTGCAGAGAGTTGAGGATATTATGAGTACGATGCGGATCAGAGACATGCGGAAGATAGACCGTGCTATTCAATTAGTCAATGACGAGGTAAACTTCTCGCTTCTATACGAACTATTAAAACTGAAATAGAAAATATTTTGTCATTCCAGTGAAAGTTGGAATCCAGAGCGTATAAATAAATTTCCATTTTCACGGGAATGACAAATATAATCTGAAACAGCAGGAGGCGAATGATAATGCGAAAAATTCCAGTTGAATTAGAATACAAAATCAAAATTCCTGCTGAATGGGCAGAGGAATTGGGATTAAAAAATGCAGTAATACTTGAAAAAACGTCAACAGGTATCATGGTGCAACCTTTTTATACATTAACGTGGGATGAGGTTTTTGCAGAGAAACTAACAATAGGGCAACAAGTATTTGCACTGGACTTATCAGAGGTAAGTGGGGATGATCTCCTTTTTTAACTCAACTGATGAATTGCTTATGGGTGTGCCAAACTGCGCAAGTCCGATTGAGCGTGGACTTGATGCTATGCTTATTGTCTATAGTTTACTTAACAAGCATCCTGCCTCTGAAATATGTGAGCAGTTCATAAGAAACCATACGGGATGGTTCACTACAACATTTACATTATTTGAAGCAAAGTCTATTTTAACAAAGATTTATACAGTAGATTCTAACTTAGCTTCACAAAAATTAGCACAACTCACAGAATGTCCAATATCTGTGATTGGTGTAGACCTTACAATGGCACTTGCTGCCATGAATATAGCAGATGATCTTGGAATTGATCTTACTGATGCTGTATTGTTACAAACAGCATTAACACAAAAGGCTTCATATTTAGCAACAGATGATGATAAATTGGCAAAGGCTTGTCAGATGGTTAGTATCACATCAGAGAATCCGATCTCTTCTGATCTGCGTAAGCAAATGGTAGAGTGGGAATTCGCTAATTTGCCTACAAAAGGTTTACCACGCATATTACGTACGATTTATCATTGGTTGAGTCAGAGCCATTTGTCTGCAGCACAAGATTTTTGGTCTAGAACAGGCGGAGGAAGTCATTTGCCATAGTTTAAGTTTTTGCGAAAACTGCTGGCTTATGACTTTTTATGATGAATGAGGATAAAGTAAAGGAAATACTTTGTGATTGGTTCAAAAGTCATGGATATTCTATTTCTTTTGATAAAAAGTCAGAATCTGGTAATAAAATAGACTTGGTAGCCCAATCCAAAGACGAAGAATGGTTAGTTGGAGATTAAAGGCGATTATTCGAGAACTGCATCGTATCAAGAGGAGGTGAACATAAGCAACGAGTTAATTGGTATGCTACGCTTTCCTTTAGGCAGTTATCGGCTTTAATAGCCATTTTAATTGGTAGATATGATAATTCTATATAATATCTATCTAGTTGTCTTAGTGGTTTTTTCATTAAGTGATAATTGTTAGCTTGTAGGGATGCAATGTCTAAGGCATTAGTGAAAAAACTGTCAAAGTTACTGTTACTGAAATACAATATAAAACAGGAGAAAAAAAGTTTATGGCAGAAACAAAAAAAACAAGTATTGACTCTTACATGGGGGAATCAAGGAAATTCCCACCGCCACCCGAACTTGCAAAAAATGCTCATATCAAGTCTATGGAACAATATCAGCAGATGTATGATGAGTCCATCAATGAACCAGACAAATTCTGGCTGAAAGAGTCAGAAACACTTGATTGGTTTAAAAAGCCCACTGTGACAAGAGAATATACGTGGGATACAGCCAACCAGATCATTGATGTAAAGTGGTTCGAGGACGGCGAACTCAATGTCAGTTACAACTGCCTTGATCGTCATTTGACTACTTGGCGCAAGAACAAAGCCGCCATCATCTGGCAGGGAGAGCCAGAGGATGACGTTAAAATATACACTTATCAAGAACTTCACAGAGAGGTATGCAAATTTGCAAACGTCCTCAAGAGCAAAGGCGTAAAGAAGGGCGATAGAGTTGCGATATATCTCCCGATGATCCCCGAACTAGCTATTGCGATGCTCGCTTGCACACGCATCGGTGCGATCCACTCAATCGTATTCGGTGGATTCAGCGCAGAAGCACTTGCTACTCGTATACAGGATTCTGAGTGTAAAGTGCTTATTACAAGCAACGTATCTCTGCGTGCAGGAAAATCCATTGGACTAAAGGTAACCACTGACCTAGCAATGAAAGAATGTCCAAGCATTAAGAGTGTCATCGTTGTAAAGCGAAATGATGAACAAGTTAATATGAATGAAGGCATGGATTCATGGTGGCATGATGATATGGCAAATGCTTCAACAGTATGCGAGCCAGAAGTTATGAACGCTGAAGACCCTTTGTTCATCCTCTACACATCCGGTTCCACAGGAAAGCCAAAGGGCGTTCTGCATACCACTGCTGGTTATCTCCTTCATACAGCCATATCACATAAGTATATCTTTGACGTACATGATGAGGATACGTTTTGGTGTACTGCTGACATCGGCTGGGTAACAGGGCATAGCTACATTGTCTATGGTCCATTGGCAAACGGTGCGACTTCATTAATGTTCGAGGGTGTTCCGACTTACCCGGATGCAAGCCGATTCTGGAAAGTCGTTGATAAGTTTCAGGTCAATATCTTCTATACCGCCCCAACAGCGATCCGCTCTCTGATGAGACTTGGCGAAGATTGGATCAACAAGTGTGATCTTTCAAGTCTGCGATTGCTTGGTAGCGTTGGCGAGCCTATCAATCCCGAAGCGTGGATGTGGTATTTCGAGCATGTAGGCAAGAATCGTTGCCCGATAGTTGATACTTGGTGGCAGACTGAAACAGGTGGAATTCTGATTACCCCATTGCCAGGAGCGCATACGCTAAAGCCCGGTAGTGCATCCCGTCCATTCTTTGGCGTTGAGCCGATCATTCTACGTGATGACGGAACTGAGTGCGACATAAACGAAGGTGGAAAACTTTGTATCAAGAAGCCGTGGCCCGGTATAATGAGAACCATGTACGGTGATCATCAGCGTTTCTTCGAGACCTACTTCACCATGTATAATGATCTATACTTTACTGGTGACGGATGCAGACTTGACGAAGATGGTGATTACTGGTTAATGGGTCGTATTGACGACGTTGTAAATGTTTCTGGACACCGTATCGGTACTGCCGAAGTCGAAAGCGCATTGGTTAGCCATCCGAAAGTCGCAGAAGCGGCAGTCGTTGCAATGCCCCATGAAATCAAGGGACAGGGCTTATATGCTTATGTAACTCCACGTGAAGGTGTTGAAAAGACCGATGAGCTTATAAAAGAGCTTATGCTCCATGTCCGTAAAGAGATCGGTCCAATCGCACAGCCCGAAGTAATCCAGTTTGCTGATGCTTTGCCAAAGACCCGAAGCGGTAAGATCATGCGCCGCATACTCCGCAAGATCGCTGAAGGAGCAATTGGTGAGCTAGGTGATACCACAACGCTTGCTGATCCACACGTTGTTGATTCGCTTCTTGCAGGACGCAAATCTAAATAACTGTATTTAGCATCAATAGCAAATCAAGGGACGTTCAACAGAACGTCCCTTTTTTGTCACTTGACTTTATGGAGATTTAAGTGAGATTTAATGAACTGGTAAGCATTTTGGAGTAGTACGGATTTAAGATTGTTAAGCAAAAAGGTTCTATCAGATATTATGGAAAACCCGGATGGAATAGATTGATCAGGCTGGATTATCATGGTTCAAAGGAAGTTCCATCAGGTACATGTTATGCCATATTGAAAACGGCAGGCATAAAAAGTAAACATTTCGAGGTGAAAGATAATGATTGAATTGGAATATTCGTTAGTGATAGAAGCTACTGAAGAACCAGATTTCTTCGGGTTTTACTCTATGGATCTGGAAGGCTTTACAGGGGTAGGGCATTCAATTGAAGATTGTCTTTACAAAGCCAAATGGGGGATAATGGAGCATGTCAGCTTACTAAAAGAGCAAGGACTTCCGATTCCTCCTAAGAATCCAAATCCAAGAATACTAATTCAGAATCAGCAGGAGTTAGCAACTGTCTAAAGATTTACCTTTTTTATTTATGGGAGGTTAAAAATGGGAAAATCGCAAGAAAAGGTTATTAATAGATGGCTCGTGGTTGTCGGAGCCATTCTTATTCAATTATGTCTCGGTGCTATTTACGCATGGAGCGTTTTTACTCCATATCTAACAGACAAACTTAAAGATCCGGTCACTACTTTTGGCTTTTCAAATACTCAAACAGTGCTTATCTTTTCTATAGGTCTTGCGTCTTTTGCGTTTACCATGGTTTTTGCTGGTAGATGGCAGGCGAAGTCGGGACCTCGTAAGGTTGCAATGACAGGCGGAATTCTATTGGGTATTGGCTACATACTTGGTGGACTCTTCGGTCAAAGCTTTATTTCGCAAGTGATCTTCATAGGGCTTATCGGTGGAGCAGGTATTGGTTTTGGCTACGTCTGTCCAATAGCGGTTGGTATGAAGTGGTTTCCAGACAAAAAAGGACTTATAACAGGTCTGGCAGTTGCTGGATTCGGATTTGGTGCACTCATCTGGGTTAAGCTCGCAGGTAACTGGGGACATTTGCTTGCAAGCTATGGCGTTCTTAGGGTATTCCTGATCTATGGTATCGTTTTTGTAATTGCTGTCCTTATCGGGTCTATATGGATGGTTAATCCTCCTGAAGGATGGAAGCCTAAAGGATGGGTTCCTCCGGAACCTAAAAAGGGGAAACCTATTGCTTCAGGTGATTTTAAAACGTCAGAGATGTTACGCCGACCTCAATTTTATAGTCTCTGGGTCATGTTCATCTTCTCTGGTATGTCCGGTCTCATGATCATTGGGATAATTAATCTCTTCGGGATTGATGCCTTGCAGGCTAGAGGTGGTTTTGATACACAATCAGCCAGTGCTATCGCTGGTACTGCTATGGCTGTCTTTTACTCCCTTGCAAATGGGCTTGGTCGCATCATATGGGGAACTGTCTCTGACAAGATAGGTCGCAAACTCTCGCTTTTCATTATGTGCCTGCTTCAAGGTATCATGATGTTATTGTTCTATATAATGGGTGGTAATCAATACTTACTCTATCTTGGTGCAACTATCATCGGTTTCAATTTCGGTGGGAACTTTGCCCTATTCCCAACAGCGACAGCAGACTTTTTTGGAACGAAGAACATCGGTCTAAACTATCCGTGGGTATTCACCGCTTACGGTATCGGCGGTATAATCGGGCCCATCATGGCTGGTATCATTAAAGATGCTGCTAAAGGCACAGTAAGTGGTTGGTTACCAGCATTTATCGTCTGCGGTGTTGCATGTCTCATTGCCGCTGGTATTGCATTAACGCTTAAACCGCCTATGGCTCTTGCTAGTGCGACAAAAAAACGATAATATATCATTTTTTGTAGGGACAGACATAAGTGCCTGTCCCTTTTCGCAATTATGTACATCAATCATACGATTTTCACTCATAGAAATAAAAAGAAGTTAAACACGGAGACACAGAGGCACGGAGAGAACTTAGAAAGTGAAGGATGGGTGATGAAGGATGAAACTGTAATACTCGTTTCTTCTTTTTCATCCATCAGTCTTCCGCCTTCATCTTTTTCTCCGTGCCTCTGTGTCTCCGTGTTTTTTCATGAATTATGACTATTCATCAACTAAGAAAAACTCGTAACATCAATTAACAAAAAGGAGTTGTTATGGCAAGCAAATTCAACGTTCCTCGCAGGAGATGGGGCAAAAGCAATATCCAGATACCAGTTATCCCATTTGGCACACAGGGATTCGGAAACAATTTCGGTTTCGTTTCAGATGATGATGCGTGCAAGCTCATCAGACGTGCCGTAGACATTGGCGTCAATCACTTCGACAGCGCGCGATGCTACGGAGACTCACTGCGCAAATTGGGATTAGCGATCAAAACAGGCGTAATCAAGCGTGATGAAGTCATCATCAGTGGTCGTGTTTGCTGTCATATTGGTGATGTAGATTATTCCGCCGAACATGCAATTTCTGACGTTGAAGATCAACTCGAAATTCTTGGTATGGATCACTTCGACGCTGTATTGATACATGATCCTATACAAATTGAGCCTACTCTAGCAAAAGGCGGTACGCTTGAAGGATTATTAAAGATAAAAAGTCGTGGATTGGCGCATAATGTTGGTTATGGTATGAATCCCCATGCTTTTCATCTCAAAGTCATAGAAACCGGTGATGTGGATGTAATGCTAACATTCAATGATTATAACTTAATAAGCCAAACAGCGTCACAGGACATTCTTCCATCAGCTTCTGCAAAAGACATCGGTATTCTGAATGGCTGGTCAATCAAGCGCGGGATATTAACAGGAATTGATCTGTCTTCACACGACAAAAACAATCCAGAGATCGCAAGGGCGATCAAGATGCGGGAGTGGTGCATAAAAGAGGGCGTAAGTTTACTCGCTCTAGCTTTGCAATTCTGCCTTCGTGAAAATCGTATACACGGCAACCCATTAGGAAGCCTTAATATAGAACAATTAGAGATGAACGCACTAGCTGTAAGTGAGTCTTTGCCAGATGACGTATTCAAACGATTTGCAGAACAGGGCTTTTAGTAATATATGACGCCCAGGATGCGCTCGAGTGATGAACAGAGCAAGACAGGAAACGGGAGGGGGGTTGCTCGCTGTCTAGTGTTCACCACTCTATACGCATCGTGGGACTTTCTACTTCATTTTCATATCTTTCATTGGTTCAGGTGCGGGCTTATCTGGTTGCCCGGGAGCAGGAGGCTGTTGCATGCCTTTTTGTTCCATTTTTCCCATAGACATATTCATACGATCACGTTCCATCATCATCTTGAGATTATCTTTCTGTTCCTTAGTTAATAGAGTCTTTATATCTACCATAACTTTGATCTGTGCAAATTTCAAATCCGCTTCCATATTTGCGATCTTCTTGAGTTGATCACCTACTGCTGTCAGACTTGGCTCATCTTTTCTCATAAGTTCATTTAACTCAATCTGTGCAATATCACGATCAGCATTTTTCTTGATCATGTCCTTATGATGAGCAATCTTTGCAGAGTCAATTTTATCCCTTTGCTCTTGAGTCAACTGAAGTTTCTCAATGTAAACCATCATATCGGGACCCTTCATCTGCATATTACCATTCATCTTATCCATCATTTGACATTGGCACATCATTCCCTTACCCATATCCATTTTCGTCATGTCCATGCCTTTTCCGTCGCCCATCTTGGCTTTCATCATAGGACACATCATACCCATTCCGCCATAGTCTTTATCTTTATCCATCTTCTGTATAGCCATCTGCTGATCTTCTGCAAGAGCTACGCTAAAAGAAAACACTATGCCAACAAGCATAATAAATGTAACAGCGATTAGAACTAGATTCAGTTTCTTCATTTACCTTGTAATCCTCCATTTTGATGTCATACTATTTACCTAAATGATATAATGTACGAAATCGTTCATTATAGTACCAAATACCTTTGTTACAAATAACAGAGAGCAAGTTAAATTTATTCCCATGAAAATTTACAAAGGCAATCTATAGAATTTTCGGAAAGTAGTTGCGGTTTTGAAATATCAGTATTATCTTATATGAGCATTAAATAAATAATCGGGTAATAGCTAGAAATGGATTCCCTTTTTCAAGGGAATCCAGAAAACTTCGACAACTTTATTACCCGATTAATTATTTAATCTTCATATTAGAACCATATTTATGGCTGTGTTTATATCCACTTTGATTTATAACCTCAAATCTTTACCGAAAATTCTATAGTCTAGCAAATTGCCAGTTTGCTTGTATTTACCTAATGCCATACGCCATAAGTAGGCATCTGGAATATAATTCCAAAAATACTCCACAGACAGCCGAGAGTATAGTCACCAAGTATAAGACCCAAAAAGATAGGTGCAGACTTTCGGAAACTCTTTGCGCCTCCAAATCGGAGTATCATGAATTTTAATAGCCAGCTTACGAATACAGCGAACCAGAAATAACCAAGCCCTTCTGCCGCCGCAAGCACATATCCAGCCGGGTGAAAAGGCCACCAGATAAATTGTATCTTCAGTACCATGAGTAGAAACGTGAAAAGGAATCCCCCTATCATAACCGATGTTTCTGTGTAATTCGGCATCCTCTGATCCGTCAACCACGATCCCAAACGATTATAAGTCTCCGAACCCATATATACGATCCATCCACGTGCTTTTCCTTCGGCGCCCATCTGGTAAAGGACGTGCAGATAAACCCAAAACGTCACCAGAACTCCCACCACAATTGCAATAATCATGCTGATCATCATCTTTCGGTTGTTAATCCGTGACCGTTCAGCTATCCTGAATGCCTCAAGTTCGCTTGGCATTGGGTTTACACGATAACAGCGATTAAAAGGATATAGCAAAGTGAAAGATGCCAAAGTAGATGATCCTAGCTTTCGAGTGCCAAAGATAGTGACGAGGACACGCCCCGGATCAATATAGATGAGCGTATGTACCGGAGGACCTATTTCTGCCCGTGAGCGTGTTATTCCCAGAACCATTGGAAAATAAATTAGCGGATACATCAGTATCACCCACCACGACATACCCATCTGATAACAGAAGAATCCAAGAAATAGAAGCCCTGCAACAATGCCAAGAGCGGCTGTCCTATATTTTACTGGTTCTGATGAATCAACAACAACACTTTTAAGACCGATAATCTTTCGTATTATCTGAATAAAAAATCTTCGACCCATCCAGATCGGTATAAGACCTAATGCCACCCATGCCCCTAGAGACTGTTCATAAGGATAGATACTTTTCAACCCAAAAGTACCTGCAAATACCCATTGGAATTTTTGCAATACGTAAAAAAACCAGCATGAAAATGATAGATCTAGCGGTGTGAAGAACATGATCCCGATCACAAAGGGATAAAAAGATGTGTTTATCGTTCCCATAGAGTCCCATGGTCTTGAACTGAACTGTCCGATAGCGTAGTTTTTTACTTGAAGCATAGGTAACGTAGGATAAATAAAAGCTAATCCGTTCCATATATCAATGCTGGCGGCTATGGCAAAACCTATCCACATAAACTTGTTTTTGAAGAATCTTTTAGGATCAGCCGTCATTGCTACGGGCAATTGAACTATGGGATAGCTGAGTTTCTCATTCTCCATCCACTGCTTGCGTAACAGCACGCTCATAAACATCAAAACTAACCAGAGTGCTATTATAAATGCCGACCAAGATATTACAGGCATAAGCCATGCTTGTAGATGCTTTACAGTGTAGAGTGTCGAATTTCCCTGAAAATAGCCTTGAAGTGCTTCTTTGTCATGCACTACGAGCCATGTAGGTAAGTAGTTGCTGAAAAGCTGTTCCCATTCGTTTTCATCTGTGGCGAACCAGAATGGATGCTCAATAGCAGGCAATAGATAACCCATCATAGGATGACCGCTTATAGTAGAAAGCATCACGATCATGGTGTAGATCATCAGCATATCAGCTTGTGTGAGCGCATACTTCGGTGCAATACGCTGAATGACGAGATTAACGAGTATCAGCACAAGTAGAGTGAAAACTGCATTAAAAAATAGAGATGCGATAGTGAGTTGGGTTGAATGCCAAACCTCGCTTCCCATAAATACCCAGTAGGTATTGACTATAAGAAGAATTAATCCAATAATGATCACGTGCCATCTAACTGGTTCAGTGGAAAGTTTTGTTTCATTCATAGCTCTATGGTTTGACCATCTTCAGGTAAGAAAGTGTTTGGAACGATCTGCTGTGCAGTAGCTATTGCCTTTTGCGCAAGCGATTCTGGACAATGTATCAATGCAAGCTGTTGAATACCAGCAAGTTGAGCAATCTTAGCCGCTTCTAATGATCCAGAGTGTGCGTAGCGGTCCGAGCTAGTATTTGGACCATGAGATGCTTCATGAATAAGCAAAGAAGCGCCTGTTGCATGATCAGCAATTGGCGGATGATAAGCGGTGTCGCCTGTATAGACGAATGATGATTGAGTTCGTTTGTCCGTGAACTTATAGCATAATCCCTGCACGTGATGGATTGTCCCGCAGGTATCAACGTGCAATTCGCCTACATCAATTGACTCACCGGGCGAGACAGGGATTACCTCAAATACAAATTGCAATTCAGGAAATCTCTCTACCTGCAAAAGTGAATAAGCTAAATTTACGACACGCTGAATATCTGCTTCCGGTCCAACGATTTTAACAGGTGGTTTTTCTGGACGTTGGCTTCCTTGCATAGTGAGATAGAATAGAATTTGCGGAAGTCCCATATAATGATCATGATGACAATGCGAGATAAAAACTGTTTCCATATCAAGAGGACTGAACCCATAATTGAGCATTTTTATAGCCGAGTACCAGCCTACGTCAACCAGATGCTTGCCGTTAATGATAAAACTTGCGGTGTCGTGACCGGCAGTTGGAATACATGCGGATGTGCCTAAAAAAGTAATTTTTGTTACTACTTTCTCCAATTCATTTTCCTTTCAGATAATCGTTAAAAAAATATAACGTGGATTTTGAAGTTTTCTATCATCTTTCAATCGATAATGTTATACTAGAAAAGGATAATACATTTTTTCACTCAATGCATCTGCTCAATGTAAGATATAACACCCTTAATAAAACCAGCCAAAGCAAATAAAATATTATGAGTCAAAATCACATAATTTATACAATAATAACCACCAAAATACAAATTATTCTGTTAATCATTTGGGAAATACTTGATCCAGCAGTTCAGCGTGAATAGCTTCTTGAATCCCATAGCAAGATAAAATGGCTTGTCTGTACCCACATAAGCAACGGTTGCTCCAAGCTCACCGCATCTGCGAATACCTTCCAGCACCGCCGCTGTGCCAAGTCCCATACGCCGATAGTCGGGGTCAGTGGCAACAGGCTCTACATAGCCGAATTTGTGGATCGGCTCAAACCACAACCCGCCAAATGCCACGAAATCACCATTGGGTGCTTCAACTACAATCGTCAGGTCTTTGCGGAAATGTGGACCCGACTGCATTTTCTTCCGATCCTCAATGCCACCAACCGGTGGTTCACCAGGATGATTGAATCCACGCCATAATGCACGATGTACTTTGGCAAGGTCATTATCATCGGCAAGACTTTTAAGCCGAAAGCCGTTAGGCAATCGTATTGGTGGGAATGGATCAGTTATCACGAACTGCGACATTGGACGGTGTGATCTAGGTTCTATCTCGTAGCCTTTAGACTGCACTATGCTTTCAAACTCAATATCAAAGTCAGTCACATAAGCCTTTAGGTATCGCTTCCCATCATTATTTGTACCAATGAGGTGCTGTTCTGCATAATCAAGCATCTCTGGTTTCAGATGCTCATAGTTCGGGTGTATCTGAAAGAATGCTTCGCCAAGTATGGACTCGTATAGCACTACAGCCACCATTATCTTGTTATCTTCCCATATTCCTATTCGTCCCACTGAATCCCCGTCAAACATCGCATGTGTATATGCGTATTCCCATATCGGCTGAAACCAGTTGCCATCACGGTTATTTGGTCTATAAAGACCATATAGGAAGTCGCTGATCGCTAAGAAATCTGCTGAACTGTTGAATTTGCGCATTGTAACTGTCATAGAATACTCCATTGGGGGGCTATTACTTATCTTGCTATTTGTTCTTATACAGAAAACGCTTCTACATTAATACACTTGATAAAATCAGCCAAAACAAGTAGAATATTATAAGTCAAAATTTCACAATCAATTATACAATAGTAACCATCAAAATGCAAGTTATTCTGGAAAATGATCCGCTTAGATCACTTCCATTAAATTTACTTAAAAGGATCAGCCAATGAAACCAACATTTCAATGCAACGATTTAAGAGCAGAGCATATAGGCAAGGAAGTTATAGTCGCTGGATGGGTTCAGCGAAGACGTGATCACGGAGGACTTATATTCATTGACCTTCGGGATAGTTCGGGATTGGTGCAGGTCGTATTCAATCCAGAATTAAATCCTGACTCACATAAGATTGCGCATGAAGTTCGCAGTGAGTATGTCCTTGCTGTTAAGGGTAAGGTAAATAAAAGACCTGAAGGCACAGAAAATCCGAATCTCCCAACTGGCGAGATCGAAATTCCTGCTGATGAAATTGAGATTCTGAATAAATCAGAGACTCCTCCATTTGTCATAGACGACAGCGCAGACGATGTCGCCGAAGATATAAGACTAAAATACAGATACCTTGATATAAGACGACCAAGTATGTTGAATAACCTAAAGCTAAGGCACAAGGTCTATATGGCAACCAGAAATTTTCTTGATGAGCAAGGCTTCATCGAAATTGAGACTCCTGTACTTACGAAAAGCACTCCCGAAGGTGCAAGGGATTTTCTCGTCCCATGCAGATTGATACCGGGGACATTCTTTGCCATGCCGCAATCTCCGCAATTGTTCAAGCAACTCCTTATGGTTGCGGGCGTTGGTAAATATTTTCAGATCGCTAAATGTTATCGTGATGAAGATTTAAGGGCAGACAGGCAGTTGGAGTTCACTCAGATTGATATTGAGATGTCTTTCATTGACGAGGAAGATATATATAGCCTGACTGAAAAACTGATGCACAGGATATTCGTTGAATCTCTTGGAATAGATATTCCTATACCATTTCCTCGCATGACTTATGCTGAGTCAATGAGACGTTACGGTTGCGATAAGCCTGACATCAGATTCGGTATGGAATTGGTTGACGTTGGTGATATTGTCAAAGATTCGGATTTCAAGGTCTTTGCCAGCACGATTGCAAGTAGTGGTCAAGTTAAGGGAATTGTTGTCCCCGGTCTTGCGAAGGCTTCACGAAAAGATATAGATGATCTAACCGAATACGCAAAAATATTCGGTGCGAAAGGGCTTGTTTCGTTCAAAGTTCTTGATGGTGATGTGGAATCACCTGTCAAAAAGTTCTTCTCACAATCTCATATTGAAAAGCTAGTTGAAACAATGGGCGCAAAAACCGGCGATCTGATATTACTCGTAGCAGATAAGCCTACGATAGTTGCAGAATCATTGAGCCGACTCCGCCTGAAACTCGGAGAAGAATTAGGATTGATTGACAAAAACAAGTTTGCATTCCTCTGGATCGTTGACTTTCCATTGTTCCATTATAACGATGACGAAAAACGCCTAGACTCAGAGCATCACCCATTCACCGGTATTCATCCTGATGACATGAATCTGCTAGAAACTGATCCGATCAAAGTTCGTTCGCGCTCTTATGACCTTGTTCTCAATGGCAATGAGATGGCAAGCGGAAGTATAAGAATTCACCAGATGGAGATGCAGGAAAAGATATTTAGGATATTGCAACTGACGTCTGAGGACATAGAAGGCAGATTTGGATTCTTCCTCGAAGCGCTGAAATTCGGTGCCCCTCCACATGGCGGGATAGCACCGGGATTGGATAGATTAGTTGCAGTCATGGTCGGCAGTAAGTCCATCAGGGATGTCATCGCATTTCCAAAGACCCAGAGCGGAACTTGCCTCGTTACAGGCGCACCATCTACCGTCAGCGATAAACAGTTGAAGGAACTTTATATTAAGACGACGGTAAATGATTAAAGCGAATGGTTGGGGGCTCGTTTCTCGACCCAGCCTACCGACTGATTTAAAAAGTGTTACTTTGATTATGAATCATGCCAATATTGGATTCTAAAATCTATGAGAAATATAAATATCGGGGAATTACTTGTTGGACAAAATATCTTCCCGGATAAAAAAACGGCTTTAAGTTGGATATTAGCGGGTAAAGTATTAATCAATAACCATAAAATTGATAAGATAGGTCAATTTGTGCCAGTTGGCTCAGAAATTTTGATTAAAGGGCTTACTCGGAAATATGTTAGTAAAGGCGGATTAAAGCTTGAAGGCGCACTTGCAGATTTTGAAATGGATGTTACTAATAAGATAGCTTTAGATGCAGGGGCGTCAACAGGAGGTTTCACAGATTGTTTACTTCAACATGGTGCAACTATGGTTTATGCTGTTGACGTAGGCTTTGGTCAATTAGCTGGAAAATTACGTTGTGATAGACGTGTTGTAAATATGGAAATGGTGAATATATCAGAAATTGCTCCTGATGACTTAAAGCCAAAACCTGAATTAGCAACAATAGATTTATCTTATCTTTCATTAAAAAAAGCTATTCCAATTGTTACTAATCTTCTAACCGATAAAGGCGAAATGATATGTTTAATTAAGCCATTGTTTGAGATAGATAATTCTAAAATGTCTATAACAGGAAAGATAGAAGATGCAAGCATTTTTGAGGAAATATTACTTGATCTTGTTCACTATGTTGATAGCTTAGGATTAAAAACCTTATGGATTACTAATAGTCCAATTACAGGTAATAAAGGTACTAGAGAATTTTTTATGAAAATTTCTTTAGATAAATCTATATCGGTACGAGATGATATTTGTAACCAGATTAAAAAGGCAATTAAGAACGTAATGGAGTTAGAATTATATAGAAAGAACCATTATGAAGATAAATTATTTGAGACTTACGATTAACTTGTGGGATAAGTTTACAGTGATTAATAAAGATAAGGTACATAAGCAACTTTAAGAAACCTTTTTAAACTTTAGGAAATGGAACGCGGATCAGGCGGATTTGCGCGGATCGAAATAAATAAAGAAAAATCCGCGAAAATCCGTTTAATCCGCGCCATCTGCGTTCTATTCTTAAAAATTTAACATCATTTTTTTAAACTTGCTTATCAGATAATGCTTGGAATACGACCAAACTGGCTAAAAAAACGAATAACGATTAATGATCAGCAGACTCGTGTGTATGAACTTTTAGCAGGATTGCACTTGAATACAGTCTGTCAGAGCGCAGTATGCCCAAATATAGCGGAATGTTTCGCTAAAGGCACTGCGACATTCATGATCCTCGGTAACGTATGCACTAGAAACTGCAGATTCTGCGCAGTTGAAAGCGGGGAACCGTCGCCTGTTGACGAAAATGAACCAAAAAGATTGGCTATCGCATCAAGGGAATTGAAATTGAAGCACGTTGTTATAACTTCCGTGACTCGTGACGATCTGTCAGATGGCGGTGCAGGACATTTTGCCAGAACTATTGACGAATTACATAAAGAATTACCTGAAGCCACAATAGAAGTCCTAACGCCTGATTTCAAAGGTGATGAAAGTGCTTTAACTCTTGTCATAAATAGTAAACCCGATATTTTTAACCATAACGTTGAGACTGTGCCGAGGTTATACGCAGAAGTACGACCAATGGCAGATTATAATCGTTCTCTGCAAGTTTTGAAGAAGGCTAAAGAAATTGATCCATATATTCACACGAAATCTGGTATAATGTTAGGATTAGGCGAAAAAAGGTCTGAAATATCAGAAGTTATGGGTGATCTTATAGATGCTGGTTGCAGTATACTTACTGTTGGGCAATATTTGAGTCCATCAAGCTCACATCTGAAGATTCACGAATATATACATCCAGAGGTATTTTTAGAGATAGAACAAGAAGCAAAAGAACTTGGGTTTACTTACGTTGCCTCTGGTCCGTTTGTGCGAAGCTCGTTTAACGCCGCAGAAGCCTTTGTATTTCTGCGGTCAATCACAAATTGATAGGAGAAAGAATTGTGAAAAACATTAACGTAGGATTAATCGGTTGGGGAACTGTTGGAACTGGTGTAGCAAGGATACTCTTAAACCAAGATAAATATATAAGGGGTCACGAAAGGCTTTCTCTCAAGCTCTGCAAGATCGCTGACCTTGATATAACTACACCGCGAGGTATTGATATAGATAAAAGTATATTAACTACTGACGTTAATGACGTTATAAATAATCCTGATATAGACATAGTTGTAGAACTCATCGGTGGACTCAAGCCTGCCAGTAATTTCATTTTTTCTGCACTAAAAGCTGGAAAGCACGTTGTTACAGCTAATAAAGCTGTCCTTGCCGCTCATGGAAAAAAATTGTTCCAGACAGCAAGAGAGAACAAAGTCATGATAAAGTTTGAGGCAAGCGTTGGCGGATGTATACCGATTATAAACTCACTCATTGAGGGTATGGCGGCTAACAACATCCATGCTATATACGGTATAGTGAACGGCACCTGCAACTATATTCTGACGCAGATGTCACAGAGGGGAATAGATTTTGACGTGGCACTAAAAGAAGCTCAGGCTAAAGGTTATGCAGAAGCGAAACCGGATACTGATGTTAAAGGTATTGATGCCGCAAACAAGATTGTGATTCTAACCTCATTGGCTTATGAAACAGAGATAAAGCTTGATGATATATACATCGAAGGGATCACAGAGATTACGCAAAATGATATACAATATGCCCGTGAGTTCGGTTATCAAATAAAACTGCTTGCAATCGCCAAGTTACTCGACAGCAATAAGATACAGGTCAGAGTACATCCGACTATGATTCCAAAGGATACAATGCTGGCAAATGTTGAGGGTGTTTTTAATGCCATTTACGTGCTTGGGAACGCTACGGGTGCAACTATGTTCTACGGTAGAGGCGCAGGTCAAATGCCTGCCGCAAGCGCAGTCGTTGGTGATGCAATAGCCATAGCAAAGTGCATGATCGCAGGCACTGACCCATATCTATTGCCACAACCAACCCTCGAAAATACTATTTACTCACTCAAACCTATGGAAGAATGTGAGTCCAGATATTACATCAGATTACAGGTAATAGATAAGCCGGGCGGTTTGGCTCAAGTGGCAGGCATACTTGGAAAATATAATATCAGCATAGCGTCAGTCATACAAAAAGGGCATGGATCAGAAGAAAGCGTTCCAGTCGTTATGATGACGCATGAGGCAGTTGAGAAAAATATACAATCTGCGATTAAGGAAATTAATGCTCTTGATAGTATAATTAAAGATAAAACCATGATGATCCGTGTCGAAAGTATGGAAGGTGAAGAAGCAAGTCTAGCGATAGTTTAAGGATGGTGATTTTGTATGGAAACTGCTCTTGTTGAACTTGATTCATTAGAAAGTATAACCAAAACAAAGAAAAAGATAAGTTATGAGGAATTCCTTGATCTGTGTGATGAGGATACGCTTGCAGAATGGGTAAATGGAGAAATTATTATGACTTCACCCGCATCAAGAAAACATCAGGAAATTGTTTTTTTTATTCAATTCGTATTACATTCTTACGTGGAGTTTAACAAAATTGGCAAAGTTCTTGATGGACCATTTCAAATGAAATTGCCATTTTCAGGTAGAGAACCTGATATAATATTTATTCACACTAAACATTTGGATCGCCTAGAAGAAACTTATCTTGATGGTCCGGCGGATACGGCAGTTGAAATCATATCTAAAGAGAGCATAAGCAGAGACAGAGATAAAAAATTCATAGAATATGAGTCCGGCGGAGTTACGGAGTATTGGCTTATTGACCCGATGAGAAAGCAAGCTGAGTTCTATCGGATAGGTGATGATAATTGTTACCATCCTGTTCCTCTTGATGCAGAAGGTAAATATCATTCTGAAGTGATACCGGGTTTTTGGTTCAAAGTCTCATGGTTATGGCAAGATCCATTGCCACCTGTTTGGGAGATCAGAAAAGAGCTAAATTTGCCATGAGAAAAGATATTGCTTTAAAAAGTTGAGGTGATTTTTATGGGAGTCATTCGAGAACAATATATAATTGATAGCAGCGGCAAAAAAACTGCGATAATTCTTCCTATGAAGCAGTATAAACAGCTTTTAGAAGATTTACATGATCTGGCAATTGTAGCAGAAAGACGAGATGAATCTGTCATCAGTCTTGATGAAATGAAAAAAAGGTTAAAGCTAGATGAAACCGTATAACGTTGATTTTAAGCCATCGGTAGAAAAAGATTTTAAGGCTTTACCTAAGAAAATCATTTCTCGGATTATGAAGAAGATCGAAGAACTTACTAATAACCCATTTCCTCGTAATGTTATTAATCGGGATATTTGATTACTGAGTTAAAACAGAAACTGAAAAATTCGTTTCTTCTGTTTGTCTTAATTCAAAAGGTGGTGGTCTTGAATGGCGAGATGTTGGACTTGTGGGAAACTCACTACAGAACCAGTCTGGAAATGCTCAACCTGCAGAACGGAAAATGCAATTCAGACTTTGCAGAAGGATTTATCTTTAAGCACCGATAAATTGGCAAAAGTTGAACAGCATGGCTTTGAGGTTATATCAGATGAATTATACGAATTAAACAGAACCCATCAAGCGAATACTGAGACGTTATCAGATGGTTTTAGTAATCTAGCGGGAATTCTGCAAGATGGCTTCAATGATGTGTCAAATAGACTACAAGGAATAAACACTACTCTTGAATGGGGATTTGGAGAGATAAGCTGGAAACTTCAACAACAGACGGTGATTCTTCAAAGCATAGATCATACGCTTAAAACTCCTACTCAGACTAAAGCCAATGAATGGCGACAGATGGCTGAAGAGTCAAGGAATAGAGGCGTATTAGATGATGCAGAGAAAATATTTTCAAGATCGCTGGATGTAATTGAGGGTAATCCACTGGATTATAGGACATATATAGGTTTGGCTAGAACCTATATACAAATAAATGAGTTCGATAAAGCTAGGACTTACTTGGAGAAAAGCATACCTCATGCACCTGATAACTCTTATAAGAACTACTCTTATCGTATGATCGGTCATGTTAATGAGTGTGTTGGAGATTATCATTCTGCTGTCTCTGCCTTAAAGTTAGCAATAGAATTTTCACCAAACAGCTATATTGCCCATTATGATCTTGCTCGATGCAGTGCAAAATTGAAATTGAAAGATACTTGCCTTCCAGCACTCAAAACAGCAATATATGGTAATAGCATCTATTTTTATCTTGCAGAAAGTGCGGATTTTGAGCCACTTTCACTTGAAACTAATGAACTATTGCAGGAAATTAAATCTGATACTTTAAATAGAGCACAAAAGGGACTTGCTGATTTAAAAATGTTCCATAAAGATACGGTACACCAGGTCACCAAAGAGGATATTCGAATTGACGCACTTTCTAAAATAGAATCCAGTATTCAAAGCACAAATGAAAAATTGGCTACCAAAGATTACAAGTCATTTGTGGATGCTTTGAATTTAAATATAGTAACAGCTATAATGACAGATATTGCGACAGAGGTAATAAACGAGACAATTAAAGCTCGTGATAAAGCATTGGCGAGTATTTCCGAAGCAGAGAAGATCCTTGATGCTGCAGAAGAATCTAACAACGAAACACAGGAAGCTTTCAGGAGATGTATTAACGCTAAAGAAATTCTTGTTCCAGACATCAAAAATTTAGAAACAGCAGAATCAAAGCTGGAACTTGCGAAGGACAAAGCATCACAGAAATATTATAAAGCATTTTTAGACACGATAGAACTTAGTAAAGAAGCTTATGATCTTGCATATAAAGCCAAAAGTGGTTTAGACAGTAAACGTAAATATTATAAAAATACACGTTCTGCAAGAGTTGGAACGGCAATTGGTGCATTCTTTAAAACGATTGGTTATACAATATTGATTGCTATGGCTACATCATTGGCTGGTTGTTTTGTAGGATGTGCTATATCGGCTTTCAGTAATAAAAGCGTATCTTTCAGTGATGGGACGGGAGCAGGTGCTACTCTACCACTTCCTTTCGTATTTCTAATAGGTATAGGATTAGCAATTGGGAATGCGTATAAAGAGTTTAATAAATACAAATAATCAGAAAAATTATCTTTTGTTGTTTGTTTAGAATGAGTGATATATTTATATGTTAAAGAATTGGAGTGATGAATCTAGTGGAAACAACACTTATAGAATCGAAAATACAAACAACCATAGCTGAATCAAAGAAGATAAGCTATGAGGAATTCCTTGAATTATGCGACGAAGATACTCTAGCTGAATGGGTTAATGGAGAAATTATTATGGCTTCACCTGCTTCGCTTTTACATCAGGAACTTATAGGTTTTCTATGGGAAATCTTAAATATATTCGTTAAATATAATAATCTTGGTAAGGTGATATTTGCACCTTTTCAAATGAAAATTCCATATTCAGGCAGGGAACCAGATATAATCTTTGTCCATTCCAGTCATCTAGACCGTCTAAAAGAAACTTACTTGGACGGTCCTGCTGACGTCGCAATAGAAATTATATCTAAAGAAAGCATAGATCGAGACCGAATCAAAAAATTTAATGAGTATGAATCCGCAGGAATACCAGAATATTGGCTTATAGACCCAATGCTAAAGCAGGCAGAATTTTATCGTATTGGTGCTGATAGTTTTTATCATCCTGTTTCTCTTGATGCAGAAGGCAAGTATCATTCAGAAGCCATACAGGATTTTTGGTTCAAAGTATCATGGCTTTGGCAAGAACCATTGCCACCTGATTGGGAAATTCGGAAAGAACTCAATATATCTTTGGTGGTATGATATTTGCTTATAATCATTCTGCTTTTTTGTGCATCCAAATCACTACTATTATGTGAAAGTCTGTAACAATAGGTACAATTAATGGAATTGACTAAATTTAAGATATGATCAATTACAAATTGAATTTGTTCAAAACTGGAAGCACTTCACTATTGTCGAATCCTCATATAACGTGACGAAAAATTGCTCCCACTGTCAAAAAATTGACGTATCATTCAATCCACTAATCGTACTTTTATCTAACAATTTTCAATGTCTCTGTGACTCCGTGTTTTGATTTATGATCAAGGTTTAATTAAATTCTTATAAAGTGAAAACTCTTATCTCTCTGGTCGTCTTTTGATGACAAGGACTTACGCTATGGAAAACTTAATCAAAGAATTAATGCCTCAATCTTTGGAACATACTTATCAGAAGCTATGCGGGAACACTGAAATCAGAATAGCCATATTCAGTGATATAGACAGTGATGGAAATTTCGGAAATCAGTGGTTAATAGCAACGGATGATGAGGTTATGATGTTTTCGCCAAATGGTGAGGAAGCACTTCTAAAAAAGAAGCTATCACTCAAAGAGATTAGTAAAGTAGAGACTCAATCACTGATAGGTTGCAGTTCTCTGGAAGTGACAACATCAAAAGGCGAAATAATTGAACTCATGCGCTATTCCAACATCCATTCCACCAAATTCTCTGCTGCTACAAGATGGTTAGATCAGATAGTCAAGGGTGAAAAACCCTCAGAGATAACAGAAGAAGGTCCCTCTCGATGCCCTAAATGCGGTTTAGTGCTTGCAGAAGGGTCAAAAGTGTGTCCAAGATGCGTCCAGAAGGGAAAAATACTGCTTAGGCTTATTAACTATATAAAACCTTATTGGGTGGTAGCATTAATGAGCGGATTGCTTACTCTTTTAGCTACTGGTGTAAGGTTGATTCCGCCATATCTAACGAGGACAATAATTGATGATGTTTTTCCTTCAAAGGATTATGCCCGATTGGGCTGGATGGTATTGATACTCGCAATTATAAGTTTTGCTGGAACAGGGTTCTCGGTTATTCGTGGACGGATTACAGCATGGTTGGGAGCAAAGATCACTTACGATATTCGAGGACAGCTTTACCAGATGGTACAGCGCATGTCACTCAAGTTTTTTGATAAACATAAAACAGGCGAGTTAATATCCAGAGTCAGCAGAGATACTGAAGCACTTCAGGATTTCTTAGCCTTTGAGATACCATTCTTTATAGTGAATTTTCTTATGCTAATAGGCATAGGTGCTTTCCTTATAAGCATGAACTGGAAATTGGCGATTTTGACTCTTGTGCCTACGCCTTTTGTCGCAATGGGAACGATAGCAATATGGAATCGCATCAGAAGCACTTTCGGCAAAGTATGGCATCGCTGGTCATTGATGAGTACATTCCTTAACGATGTATTCTCTGGTATTCGTGTAGTAAAAGGCTTCTCTCAAGAGCCAAGAGAGACAAAACGATTCAGTACCAGAAACTATGATCTATTTCACGTCAGCATGAGCGCAGAGCAGATGTGGGCTACTTATATGCCTTTACTTTCATTCCTGCTTGGTACTGGTTCATTGATAATATGGTATTTTGGTGGAAAATACGTCATGGACGAAGAGATGACCATCGGAACGCTTTTTGCTTTTATGGGATATATGGGCATGTTCTATGGTCCGCTTGAGATGGTGACTCACGTATGGAACTGGATATCAAGGTCGTTTGCGGCGGCGGATCGTATATTTGAGATACTCGACATGGAGCCAGAAGTTCCAGACGAAGCAGAATCTATTCCGATGCCTGATATTAAAGGCGCTGTTGAATTCAAGAATGTAACATTCGGTTATGACAAACATAAGCCTGTATTGAAAAATATTGAGCTTAACGTCAAAGCCGGTGAGATGATCGGATTTGTTGGGCGTAGCGGAGTCGGAAAGACAACCATGACGAACCTTATCTGCCGATTTTATACCGCCGATGAAGGAAGCGTAGAAATAGACGGTGTAGATATGAAAAAGATTAAACTAGACGATCTACGCAGTCAGATAGGAATGGTACTTCAAGATCAATTCTTGTTTAACGGAACCATTGCGGAGAATATCGCTTATGCAAAGCCTGATGCAACTCCAGAAGAAATAATGCAAGCGGCGAAGATCGCCAATGCCCATGACTTTATCGTCAAGTTCCCTGAAGGTTACGACACAAACGTTGGTGAGCGTGGTCAAAGATTATCAGGCGGTGAACGTCAGCGTGTATCTATCGCCAGAGCTATAATGCACAATCCAAAGATACTGATCCTTGATGAAGCAACGTCTTCAGTTGATACAGAGACCGAAAAAGCAGTACAGGAAGCACTTGCAAGATTGATCAAGGGACGCACCACGTTTGCAATCGCCCACAGGCTTTCAACTCTTAGAAACTCTGACAGGCTTGTAGTCCTCGAAGATGGCAAGATTGTGGAGATGGGAACACATGATGAATTAATGGAAAAGAAAGGCACATATCAAAAACTTGTGGAAATGCAGACGGAATTGTCTAAGATTAGGGTTGTTGATGGTTAATATGGACAAAAGTTACGATATATTTATAGAACACGATAAAAAAATGACAAACTCCAACGGAGCGAAATGGAAATTTTATGAATTCTGAAGTAGTCAAATATTTGATCAGTCCTGTAAAGAAATCGCAACTCCGAATTACTAAACAAAGAAAATCAAATAATAGGATTGTGTCTGGACTTCTAGTAAGTGAAGACGAAAGTGAATCATTTCAAGTTATTGCTGGAATCCCCCTGCTTTTGCCTTTGGGTTATCCTTCTGAATGGGCACATCCGCTTTACGAAATACTATTAGGAGATGAAGCCATAGGCATTGTAACTCGTTTTTTTGAGGATGATCCTAAAAACTTGACTACAAATCTGTCTAATTATATCAAGTATAAATTGGGTCGAGATGGAATTGTTGAAGCATTCGAAAAGCATGGCAAAATTCCGCTGGAGCAGAGATATAAATCATTAATCACCATTCCAGAAAACGAAAAAAGCACATTCACTCCTAGCATTTCCAAAAGTGATTTTACTCGAGGACTTTATCATGCTAAAGCCATGACCGCAAGAGCGAGTTTAGAGCGTAATAAACATAAGATTGCAAATGTAGATTTATTGGAATATGCTAATAAGATAGCTGATACAAATCCAAAAGTATTGCTAGAACTCGGTTGCGGAGCTTGCTTTGGTACACAGCTTGTTGTAGAACACTATCGAATTTTTGAACGATTATTTACAATAGACGTGGATTTTGTATGCACAAAGGTTGCGGATGGATTATTTACCTATCGGGGAGAAATACATAAGATAGATCCGATTGTTGGTAGTTTTTGGTTTTTGCCTTTTAGAGACGATTCTATAAATGCTGTGTTTACTCGTGGAGGGTTAAATGAATCAAGAGAAATTGATCGGGTTCTCCAAGAAGTAAGTCGAGTTTTGAAACCGGGTGGTCGGTTTGTATGTCTTGAACGAGATGAGCCAAATTTACCATTACCTTTATTTGATGATCTTGGATTTTCTATAGATGATAAGCGTTTTATGGCTTCAATTGCTAGAATTTATGCTGGGGCTGATAAATTTTGTGAAATGATGATTTCAAATGATATGAAGGTTGTATCTGTGGATAAACGCAAACACCTGACAGGTTATGATAGAATATTGTTTGTCTTTGAAAAGTGAGGAAAAAAATGGAACTATTAAAACGTATTACCATAAATCCCAATATTTTTGGAGGGAAGCCGATTATTCGTGGTATGAAAATTAAGGTAGAAAATGTGTTAGCTCTATTAGAACAAGGCGCAACACCAAAAGACATCCTTGACGATTATCCTGATCTTGAGATTGACGACATTTATGCTTGTATTGTCTATAAAACAGAGGAATAAAATATGAAAATAGACCCAATAAAATACGCCATGAATAGAGGATACCAAATTCTTGAGAAACAACAAGAAGCCTTAGATGATGGAAAAATTACAGAGGCACAGTGGTTTAACATCCACAATGAGTTTTTTACAGACGCATATTTGTCTACTGATAACCCGCACGCTCAGTCCGGACACGGTGGAGATGAAACTCGATGGCGCTATTCTCGTGGTATGCTCTTAGAAGCGATTCATAAAAGTGGAACTTTTCTGGATGTTGGCTGTGCCAATGGTTATCTTATGGAAACTTTGCACAAATGGTTGGCAGGATCAGGACTAGAGATTGAGTTCTATGGATTGGATATTTCTGAGGGATTAGCAGGATTAGCTAAGAAAAGGCTTCCACATTGGCAGGATCGTATATATATTGGCAATGCTTTATACTGGATTCCTCCTGTTAAGTATGATTTTGTCCGTACTGGACTAGAATATGTGCCATTAGGACGACAGAAAGATTTTGTCAATCACTTGTTTGTTAATTATGTGGCAAAAAATGGTCGTTTAATAATAGGTCTTTATTCTGAGGAAAGAGATAAACGGGAGTTAGAAAACCAGATTCATGATTGGGGTTACAATCGGACAGGATATTGCGAAAAATCTAAGACTGATAATGAAATCGTTTCGTATAAGATACTTTGGATAGATAGAGATTAGAGCATTAATGTTTCTGAAAAAGATTATAATGATTACCGAAATTATTGAGAAACTGAAAATATTCTTTGAAAAACACGAAGAAATCCAGTTTGCCGTCCTCTTTGGCTCTTTAGCAAAAGGAACAGCAAATAAAATGAGCGACGTTGACATCGCTGTGATGGTTGATCCAAAGTTTGATAAGACCTTTCCTTATGGTCATCAGGCGGAGTTGATTGCAGACTTTATGCGGATACTGAAGCGTAATGATGTTGATGTGGTTCTACTGAATGATGCAAAAATTTTTCTCAAACATCAGGTATTGCGATATGGAAAATTCATCTATATTAGAGACATGCAGGCACGGATCCAGTTTCAGATTGATACGATAAATCAATATGAGGATTTTAAGGTGCTTGATAGAATACACGAAGAAATCAGTCGTCAAAGATGGGTAAAATATGCAATTTCTGAAAAAACTTGAAAAGAGGGAAATAAGAATGGATAAAATAATTAGTCGTAAAATCCAAGAATTAGAGTCATATATTCAGCAATTAAGAAAATTTCAGAAATATAGCTATGAAGAAATCGAAAAGGATAAAGAAAAACTATGGGCTGTTGAGCATGGGCTTCAAATATCCATTCAAATCATCATTGATGTCGGAAACCACGTAATTGCAAAAATGGGTGAAAATCAGATTGAAAACTACACAGACGTTTTTGACAGATTGACAGAACTCAATATTCTTCCACAAGAGTTTGCTGAAAATATTAGACTAATGGTAGGCTTTAGGAATATTCTTGTCCATAGATACGGTGATATTAATATCCGCACTGTATATGATGTTCTACAAAGCAAGTTATACGATTTTGAAAGATTCATCGGATATATTCAATCATCTTTCTGATTTTGACAGAAAGGAGTTAAGTTATGCTTGATACAGGATTGAAAGATAAAGTTGTCTTGATAACAGGTGCTAATCATGGCATTGGCGCCGCAACTGCAAAAGCCTTCGCAAATGAAGGTGCAAAGGTTTTTATCAACTATCTTCGCATATCACCAGAAGAATATGACCTTAACAAAGACGAAGTGAAAAAAGCAACTGTTCCGGGGTTACCGTTATATCATGCAAATCGCACAATGTCTGCTGATGCTGTGATTGATGAGATTAAAAAGAGTGGCGGTCAAGCAAAGGCTTGGGAAGCAGATTTATCCGATTCAAATACAATACCAAAGTTGTTTGATTTAGCAGAAAAGGCTTATGGTTCTGTGGAGATTTTAGTCAATAATGCGGTATATTGGAAATCTGATACTTTCCTTCCCAAAAGCATAATAGATAAAAAAGGTCTTTCAAAACCGGGTTCACCAACGACTACAATTGCGCATGAAAGTCACGATCAGCATTTTGCTGTAAACAGCCGTGCTGTCGCTTTAATAATGGCTGAGTTTGCACAAAGACATATTGAACGTGGCGCAAGTTGGGGCAGAATAATAAATATTAGTACAGATGGGGCTTCTGCCTTCTCTGGGGAGATTTCTTATGGCGCTAGCAAACATGCAATGGAAAGCTATAGTCGTTCCGCCGCTGGTGAGTTAGGTTCTTATGGTATTACAGTGAATATTGTGTCTCCAGGTCCGGTTCAAACTGGATATATATCAAAAGATTTTGAGAAATCACTCATTTCATCAATACCTTTAAGACGCATTGGTCAACCTGAAGATATAGCCAACGTTGTTGTGTTTTTTGCCTCAAGACAAGCCGATTGGATTACTGGACAGCTTCTTTATGCTGGTGGTGGACACCAAATGCATCTATAATTAAATCAAAATGGGGTGCTATTATATGGAAAGAGAAGAGTTAAAAAACATCAGTGACGACAACGCTTTTAAGCTAAATTACCTTGAACCGCAAAAGGTAAAGCTCTTTCGTCAGGGTGACGTATTGAGATGCACTATTGAGGATGATAAATCATGCCTTCGTATCGTTCCGATGCGATCATTTCCTATCTCTATGCGTGACCAATACATAAGCCTTAGAGACATGAAAGGTAATGAACTTGGCATTATAAAAGAGCCAAAGGAATTAGATAAAGATTCACTCAAACTCCTTGAGGATGAGATACAGCGCAGATATTTTACACCAGTAATTCAAAGTATAAAATCTATCCATGATAAGCTGGGCATAGTCGAATGGGAGGTTGTGACTGATAGAGGTGCGAAGAAGTTTCTGACACGCAGTATTCACGATAGCATAGAAGAAATAAGCTCAGGTCTTATGATAAAAGACATGGAGAATAATCGTTATGAGCTTCGTAAGTCTGAACTTGATCCTGCCAGTATTGCGATTCTCGCTGAGAAGATATAGTGTTATTTTCCCCGCTAACGAGAAGTTTATGCTTGTAGAAAACAAAAACTGTTGACGCTGTTGATCATATTGTGATAGAATATGTGTGTTTTCTGAATTGTATAATTTTAATGTATTAGAAGCTGATCAGGGACTTCTGGTGAAATGCGAACCAGAAGCTACAAAAAAGGAGAACTTCAGTGACTGACCTTAAATTAGCCTTTGTGAAAAGCATGCTTGCCAGAGCTCAAGCTATAACTCAAACTGAACAGATAATCAAAGACGCTCTAGCTAACAACGTACCAGCTACGCAGATACTAAACGATGGACTCGTCTCCGCAATGTCGGTAATCGGTGACAAATTCAGTGAAAGTGAAATTTACATTCCCGACGTGCTTATAGCCGCCCGCGCCATGCAGGCTGGATTAGTAATACTTAGCCCGCTTTTGGCTAGTGATAAACCAACTCACAAGGGAACAGTAGTTATTGGAACTGTTAAAGGCGATCTGCACGACATTGGTAAGAATCTGGTAAAATATATGCTTCAAGGTGGAGGATTTAATGTTGTAGACCTTGGAAACGACGTTTCACCAGAGAAGTTCGCTGATGCTGTAAAAGCTAACAATGCTGGCGTAATCGCAATGTCTGCACTTCTTACAACGACCATGACATCCATGAAGGACGTTATTGACGGTCTTGTGGAAGCAGGTATTCGTGATAGAGTCAAAGTCATGATCGGCGGCGCTCCGGTTACACAGGAATTCGCTGATAAGATCAAGGCAGATGGCTATGCAAAAGACGCAGGTGCCGCAATACACAAAGCATCAGAGCTATTTGGAATCATAAGTTAAAGTAATGAGTATGCAAAACAGTCAATAAACAGATCACTCGTTACTTAATTGGAGGTAGGAATTGCAATTTAATAACGCACTACAATCCGGAGTTATAATCTGTGATGGTGCTATGGGAACGGAACTGCAAAAGCGTGGTTTGGGAAAAGGTGTCACTCCAGATTCGTGGAACAGAACACATCCTGAACAGGTTAAGGACGTCCACAAGGCTTATATTCAAGCTGGCGCCAGTGCGATTATCACAAATACATTTGGTTCCAATGCAATGAGATTAGGAAAGAATAAGGAGTATACTGTTCAGCAGTTAAATCAAGCTGGCGCAGAGATAGCCAGAGAATGTGCAGGAGATAAAGTATTGGTTCTGGGCGACATCGGACCTACAGGTTTTGAAGATCAGCTTCCGCCTTATGGTACCGTGTCAAAGCAGGTTTTTTATGATGCCTTCAAGGATCAGGCTATTGCTCTGGCTAATGCTGACGTTGACGCTATCATAGTCGAAACAATGTCCAGTATTGCTGAGGCAGTAATCGCCATTCAAGCTGTAAAAGATAATACTTCTAAACCTTTGATCTGTAGCATGACGTTTGCCCGACCACCAGTGGCACGCCCTGATGATCTCAGAACACCATGGGGTGATGAAGTGCCTGACATAATAGATGCACTTACAAAAACAGGCGCAGATGTATTGGGTTCCAATTGTGGTGATCTCGTTGAAGAAATGCCTCAACTGGTAAAAATGATGAGGAGCATCACAAAACTACCTCTTATATTCGAGATAAACGCAGGACGTCCTCGTGTGGATGATGAATATAGAACAATATATTCACTGGAACCCGAAGCATTTGCCGAAATTATCCTACAAATTGTTGACAATGGCGCAAATATCGTTGGCGGATGTTGCGGTACAAACCCGGAGCATATCAAAGCTATGAATAACTGCTTAAAGAATCGTTGATTTTCCTTGCATTTTTAGGTCAATAACCCCCGCATAATGAAGGTTAAGAAAATAATCGGGTAATAGCTAGGAATGGGAACCCAGAACCCCCCGATAATTTTATTACCCGATTAATTATTTAACCTTCATAATGCGGAGGCTTGTAAAAGCCATTGTTGACTAGCCTAAGTCGTAAACGACTACGCTGTTTTGGTCATAACACCTGCGAATATTCAGTCTGGAGCTTCTGTTGTCTAATATTAAAAGCTCTGAGAGGTAGTGGCGGTGTGCTATGTGTGACAAACCATTACAACATTGGCGAAGACTGCTAACTCTGAAAGGAGAACGTAACTTGAGAGTATACGTTGTTAATTTAAGAAACGAACCTTTAATGCCAACTACTCCACGAAAAGCAAAAATCCTGCTTAAAAGTGGGCGGCAAAAGTAATCAAACGAACCCCGTTCACAATACAATTGCTACATGCAAGTGGCGAAACAAAGCAAGATGTAACTCTTGGAGTAGATGCTGGTTCTAAAACGATTGGATTATCTGCAACAACGGAGAAGAAAGAAGTAAACGCAGGTATTAGCTATAAAAAGGTAAAAATGTTAGAGCAACGTAAAACAATTCTAATAGAAAGGAGAAAAGGCAATTCCTCCCCCGCATAAAACCTGTCCTCGTGAAAACGGGGATGCAGGTGTTCCCTTGCCGAAATATTATGGAACAGAAAAATATCTTTGTCCCCGGAAGGCTATGCTTATTTGGAGAACACACAGATTGGGCTGGCGGATACAAGCGAATTGACAAATCCGTTGTTTCCGGATATTGCATAGCCATTGGAACCGATCAGGGAATTTATGCTGAGGTATCACCCCATCCTGATGAATTTATTATCGAATCCTACAACATGAATGATGAACAAATCGGTACTCAGCAGTTCAGCATGAACGAAAATGATCTACTCAAATCGGCAAAGAAAGGCGAATTCTTCAGCTATTCGGCAGGTGTAGCTTATTACATACTAAAAGATCACCATGTCGTCAATGGTCTGACCATAAGTAATAGGATAAACCTTCCAATTAAAAGAGGGTTATCCTCATCTGCTTCTATCTGCGTACTCACAGCTAGAGCCTTTAGTCTTGTGTATAATCTTGGGTTGTCTCGACGTGAAGAAATGGAATACGCATATAAAGGAGAGATACTAACTGGATCAGAATGTGGTAGAATGGATCAGGTATGCGCTTATGGTGAAATACCGGTATTCCTCATTTTTGACGGAGATAATATGGAAGTCGAGGAGATAACACCGTCAGAAACGATATACATGGTGATCGCCGATCTAAAGAAGGGGAAGAACACCAGAAAAATCCTTTCTGATCTGAACCATCATTTCACAAGTAAAAGCGGAACATTGAGAGATCGTTTGCGGATTGGACTCGGAGAAGCTAACAGAGAGATCGCTTTCAAAGCTAGGGAAGCTATTGAAAATGGTGATGTTCAGAGACTTGGGGAATTAATGAAAGAAGCCCAGAAAGTTTTTGATGAATACGTGATTCCATCTTGTCCAGAGGAATTGACCGCTCCGTTATTGCACGAGGTTTTATCTCATCCTGATATTCAAGACCTGATATGGGGGGGTAAAGGTGTTGGTTCTCAGGGAGATGGATGCGCACAGTTTATAGCAAAAGGACTTGAGGAACGAAATGAGCTAATGAGAAGGCTTTGCACTATAAATGTCCAGCCTTACGAGCTTACAATCAAAAAGCGATAATCAAATGGTATAAGCGACTACTAGAGCTTTTTCCCTTGCAATTTAAATAATATTCAGATACAATATGTCTGCAATATTCAGGATGTTTTCTATCACGTATTCAAAATACTGCGCATGACATTAAAGTTTATCTTTTTAATTCTGGCAGTATATTTTTAGAGGATAATTCTTATTGGAGAAGGATCGCTATAATAGCATTGCCCTTGAAGATTCATCTGAAGCTCAAGACCTTTTTGGACAACAAGATGCTTATCTAAGGCTCATTGAAAATAATTTCAACACTAAGATCGTTGCACGGGGTTGTAGTGTTGAGATCATAGGAAACAATCAGGAGTCGGAGCAAGTTTCGAGGGTATTTGCTGAATTACTTAGCTTGCTCCGAAGTGGGCATAGTATCAATCCAGATGATGTAAAGTATGCTATCCGAATGATCAAAGGAGGCAAAGACCTGGACTTAGAGGAGATCGCATCAGAAGGTATCCACGTTTTTTCCAACAGGATAATAAGACCAAAAACTAAAGGACAAAAGCTATATGTAACATCTATGCAGAAACACGATCTTGTCTTTGGTATTGGTCCCGCTGGAACAGGAAAGACTTATCTTGCAATGGCAATGGCTGTTTCTGCCCTAAAGAAAGGCGAGGTTGGAAGAATTGTATTAACTCGTCCAGCAGTGGAAGCAGGTGAAAGGTTGGGGTTTCTGCCGGGTGATATACTTGCCAAAGTTGATCCATATCTCAGACCATTATATGACGCCCTTTATGATATGATGCCAACAGATAAAATTGAAGCATTTATGGAAAGGTCAGTGATAGAAGTCGCACCTCTGGCGTTTATGCGCGGTCGAACTTTGAATAATTCTTTTGTAATACTTGATGAAGCACAGAATTCTACCAGTGAACAGATGAAGATGTTTCTGACACGGTTGGGATTCGATTCTAAGGCTGTTGTGACGGGAGACATAACTCAGGTAGACTTGCCATACGAAAAGAAATCGGGTTTGTTGGAAGTTCAAACTGTACTTGCAGGCATTGATGGTATCAAGTTCTCCTATCTGACCAGCGAGGACGTTGTCAGGCACGAACTGGTTCAGAAGATAATTGAAGCCTATGAGTTAGCAAAGTCTGTTGGTAGAATCTAATGGATTGGAAGACTAAAAGATTGAAATTTGATTCAGAATCTTTAAATCTTTAAATCTTAGAATCCAATATGGAATGATTTATATGCGTATTCCCTGGTTTAAATATAGAAAAATTTTAGGCAGAAAGCAAAGCAAAAATGTCGTCAGCTTGATGTTTAAACGTGTCAGGATTCATTGGTGGCTGATTGGAATTGTATTTGTATTCATAACAGCATGGCTGATTTTTCCCTCTGAATATCGTCAGAGACTTGTTGATATTAATGACTTTAAGCTAAGTGATAAAAGCCCAAAGGACGTATTTGCAGGCACAAGTTTTGACTATCAGGAGAGAATAGAGACTGATACTGAAAAACAAAAAATACTGGCAGAAGTGCCTCCTGTTTTTAATCTTGATTTTCAGGGACTAAAGAAAGTTGAGGAACAGTTCGATATAGTTCGTCGGATACAACAAGATTCAAAGCTGAATAATCCCAAAAAGATTGAGCAAATCAGGGTTCTATTTTACATAGGACCGTCAGACAAAGTCGGAACTACATTAATAGAAGCATCTGATGAGCAACTCAAGAGTATGAAGGAGGAAACATTAAAGGTACTTTCGGATGTGCTATCAAGAGGTATTATTGCTGATAGTAAATATGCAGGCTTTGCCCATGAACTTGCTAAGATTGATTATCTGAAGCCAAAATGGGATTCGATCAAAGAAGAGACAGAGAGACAAACTGGTACAACGGCAACAGATATTCAGATTGCTACAAGAATGAATATAACCCTAATAGATAAGAGAATGGGAACTGCTAGTGAGAGAACTTTATCTGTAAAAGAATTGCTTCCATGGTCTGAAGCTCGTATAGTCGCAAGAAACATGGCAAATGAATTGCCAGAACCCATTAGTGACGTTGTTAAAGAGATGCTAGAACTGATGCGCCCTAATCTTGCTTATAATCCGGCTCCAACTCAGGAATTGCAGGAACGGCGAATAAATGAGCTTTTATCATCCAGTCATAAAATTGCCAAAGGCGATAAAGTAATAGGTATCGGTGATGTAATAACAGAATCTCATATTAGAAAACTCAAAGCTCTATCATCGGCGCAAAGGCAGGCAATATTTAATTCTTTGCCAAGCGTTCTTCTGCTGGTGTTAATTCTTTCTGTTCTGTTCATAATATATCTTGAAAAGCAAGAATTAATGTTCTTCTCTGAACCGAGAAAAATATTAACAGTAATTACTTCGATGCTTCTTGTCCTTGCTCTAGGGAACCTTGTAATAAATCAGGGACCAAAGCTGGGTTTACAGTCCCCGGGATTTCTCGTTCCAGTGGCATTGGCGTCTATCATAATAGCAGTGATCACTAACGTGCAGTTGTCTATATTGGCTACCTGTATAGTGGGTGTATTTATAGCGGTGCTGGCTGGTATCGGAACAACCGAATCTTTTGGATACTTACTCGTTACTTTGACAGGTGGAACTATTGCGGCTATATCAATTTCACATACACGCCGAAGAAGGCACCTTATCAGAGTCGGGCTTTATGTTTCTTTGGCAAATGTCATCACAATTTTGGGAGTGGGGTTTTTATCTGAAAAAACTCTGGTAATACTGGGAACAGAATGTCTTATAGGCTTAATTAACGGCGTCATTGTTGCTCTTTTAACTCCCGGTCTTTTACCTATATTTGAGTATCTTTCCAGAACAACTACCGATATGGAGCTTATGGAACTTTCTGACCTTAATCAGTCGTTACTTACTCAGTTGAAGGAAAAGGCTAGTGGAAGCTACTATCACAGCCTTGACGTTGCTAAATTGGCAGAGACTGCGGCTGAGGCGATAAAAGCCAGTCCTTTGCTTGCCAGAGTCGGTTCTTATTATCATGATATTGGCAAGACGACTAAACCAGAATATTTCATTGAGAACCAAAAAGGTGAAAACGTACACGATAAGCTAAACCCAAGCATGAGTTCACGGGTGATAGCCGCTCATGTTAAAGATGGCGTGAAGATCGCTAAAGATGCTAGATTGCCGCAGGTGATTCAGGATATAATTCAGCAACATCATGGAAATACATTGATCGGAGGATTGCGTTTCTATCAAAAAGCTATGGAGGCTGACAGACACAATACCGTTAGGCTTGAGGATTATCGCTACCCCGGTCCAAAACCGCAGACGAAGGTATCGGCTATAGTCCTTCTGGCTGATTCTATTGAATCCGCCCGTCACGTTTTGCTTCGTGATGACTCATCTTATAGCAGGATAATTAACTTTGTAAGGGAAATAATGGAGGATAAGACGATTGATTCACAGTTGAATGAATGTGACTTGACGCTAAGAGACGTTAGCCTGATCACTGACGCCTTTGTTAAAGTCTTATCTGGTATGTATCATACACGTATCGAATATCCGAAGGAATCCGATATGGTAACAGTAGGTACTGAAAACGTGTATTTTCGAGGTTTAGAGCGGTGATAATAATAAATGTTCTCACCAATATAGAAATTGCAGACGGGATTGAGAAGGCAGTCAGTAAATCTGCGGAAGAGACACTAAAGCTAGAAAACGTCAAAGATTGTGAAGTAAGTATAGTTTTGATGGATGATCCAGAGATTCAGCGATTAAATGCCATTTATCGCAAAGTTGATGCGCCAACTGATGTTCTTGCCTTTGCCATGCGGGAGGGTGAAGATGGTGATCTGAACGTTGAGATACTCGGTGACGTTGTGATCTCTATTCCAACTGCTGAACGACAGGCTAATGAGTTTGGTCATAGCCTTGAAGCGGAGTTGTCGTTGTTGGTAACTCATGGCGTTTTGCATTTGTTGGGATATGATCATGCAGAGAGAGACGAAGCGGATGTAATGCAGGAAAAACAGAAGGAGATAGTTTATTCATTAGGTTATAAGATTGATGAGTCAAAACTAAATTTATTAACATAATTAGTTAGAGTTTGGTGAAATTGGTTAAGATGGAAACACCTGAAATATGTGAATTTTGTGATGGTGAAGTTGAACATCGTATCATTCAAGCAAGATTTCATTACAAAGGTCAAATAGTATACATTGACAATGTCCCAGCATGGGTCTGCGACAAATGTGGTGAGCAGTATTTTGACGCACCTGTATATAGACATCTTGAAGATATAGCAAAACATCGGGATTATATCGAAAAAAAAATTTGTTTCCCTCTTGCCGAATATGATATGCAGGTTAGTTAAAATGAATCCAGAATATTTTGACTATATATCTGAAGATATTTTAAAGAAGCTAGAAACCTTTGGTGCTAGTTTAAAGTTTAAAAAAGTCATGAAATCATGTAAACTTATGTTGTAACTAATATGAACATTAACTAATTAATCAGGTAATCCAGTAATTGAGCTTTTAAATCCCCCTAATCCCCTTTGCTAAAGGGGGCAGGGGGATTTGAGAAACTATACTTACCCGATTAATTTTTTAACCTTCATATCTTTAATCTGCAATTTTCTAATTGATCTTCTATATATAATCGCTAATATAATGCACTGTTAAATATGGAAAATGGTATCACATGCAAATCTTAGCATGGGAGGTATTTAATGTTTTATTGCAAAACTTTTCAGGTAAGATCATTGATAATGATTTTAATCTCTATATTTTGCCTTTTTGTAACTAACTGGGGAATATGTGCAACGGTGTCGCCAGAGATAGGCAAAATTCTGCAAAAAGCAATTGATGAATCCAGAGAGTCAGCAGGCATAATAGGGGTTACTGCATCTGTCATTTTGCCTGGGCATGGAATTTGGGTAGGGGCTAGTGGTTTAGCTGAGAAGAAGTCAGGGAAAGCTATGGTTCCTGATAATTTAATTGGGATTGCTAGTATTACAAAGACATTTACAGCAACAACGGTGCTTCAGCTTGTCGAGGAAGGCGTTTTAAGCCTTGATGATACTGTTGATAAATGGCTTCCGGGAGTGCTTCCCAATGGTAAAAACATCAATATTAGGCAACTGCTGGGTCATACAAGTGGCATTCCAGAATATACAAATATTATATTCCCAAAAGTGTTAAATGAGCTAAACAAATTCTGGAAACCGGAAGAAATTATTGCTCTTGTCAGGGATTTGCCATTGGATTTTGAACCCGGAACTACGGGCAAATATTCTAATACAGGTTATATAATACTTGGCATGATTATTGAGAAGTCTACCAATTCTATTTTTTCTGACGAAGTAAGACAAAGATTTATTGCTCCACTTAAACTTGACAAAACATTCATGGGAGCTTATGAAAATATTCCAGAAGGAGAACTAGCCATTGGTTATTCTGCGTCCATTCCCGACAATATTATGGAACAGAAAAACCCTAATTTATTGTCTGGACTTTGGGCTGCTGGTGGGATGGTTTCGACTGCTGAAAATATAGCTTTATGGATTCGTGCATTAATGACTGGTTCAGTCCTAAGCCAAGAATCCCTAGATGAAATGCTTAATCTTCACCAAGTAGATTTTTATCAATATGGATTAGGAATAATGGCTTATCCATCAAATATTGGTATGAGATATGGACATACTGGAGGAGTTCCTGGTGCAACATCACGCATGTTTTATTTTCCTGATAAGGATGTTGCTATTTCAATAATATCAAATCAGGATATGAAAAATATTGATGTTATTTTTAATGCAATTGTTGACAAAGTTCCTGAGCTTCTTAAAATTCCAATACCAACACAAACCACATCCGTCAAATACAAAACTGGTTTGGTAACGACTTGGGGGAATTTGAAGGGGTGATATAAAAGTGATACCAGAATATTTTGATTATATATCAGTTGCCAAGAAGTGTAAAATATCAGAAGATGTTTTAAATAAACTTGAAGATATAGAGCGAAAGGAATTCCCAAAAGATCAGATGATGTTTGAGTTGCACATGCTAAGAATGATCAGATCAATAGGCAGAGGTTCTGTAAAGCCAGAAGAAATTTTAAATGAGACAATGAAAGTGTAAATCTTATAATCGGGGTGTAGCGCAGCCCGGCTAGCGTGCTTGGTTCGGGACCAAGAGGTCGGAGGTTCAAATCCTCTCACCCCGACCACTATTTTTAGAAACAATAAAAGGCGATAAAACGTGGCAATAAAAACTGTTGAAATGGTTCGCAAAATTAGAGATCAGCACTATGAGCAAACGAAAAATCTTTCTATCGAGGAACAAATAAAATTCATTAGGAACAAGTCAAAGGAATTACAGAAAGAAATTGATAATAATAGGCAACTTACAGAATTTCGTAATGTAAAAAAGACAAACAATGCAAGATCAGAAAATGTATGGATATAAATGCGAATGTTGCGGAGGTATTGTCGAAAAGCGATTAATAGATAAAGAGGTATTTAAGCACAAAAATGGATTCGTTATGCTTGAGAATGTACCAGTAGGTATATGTAATGAATGTGGCTATCGCTATTATCACTCGACAATACTGAAAAAAGTTGAAGAAGTTGCTGATGGTAGAAGTATTCCTGAAAAGGTTGAGACTATACCTGTTGCCCTTTGGGTTTAGGTGAATATAAGAATGAAACAGAGCTTGACAATTAGAATTCCAGATGATCTTCGTGAGGAATTGAGGGAAATTAGCAAGGTTGAATCGAAACCTGTAAGCGATCTGGTCAGAGAGTCTATTCAAAAGTATATATCTATATATAGATTCCATCAGCTTAGGGAAAAGGTGCGTCCTTTTGCTGAGGCTCAAGGCATATTAACAGATGAGGATGTATCTAATTTATTATCATTTACAGAGGAATTGGAAGAACCTAAGACGGAGCTTAAAACGATAAAATTGGGTGGTATCTTGAAGAATGTAAAGATTACAGATGAAGATATTAAAGAAGCACGGGAGGATTTGCTAAATAAACTTGAGGAGAAATGGTAATGCCATATGTAACAGATACTCATGCATTAATCTGGTATATGTCAAACGACCCAAAACTTTCTGAAAATGCAAAGGAAATATTTGTAAAAATAGATGATTCTGAAGATTATATTGTTATCCCCTGTATCGTCTTCTTCGAATTGCTTTATCTCATTGAAAAGAAAAAGATTGATTTTGATTTTGATAAATTTATTGAATTTATATCATCATCAAAAAATTATAAAGTAGAACCTTTATGTATACCAATAATTAGAAAAAGCAGAGAAATCCCAAGAGAAAAAGTCAACGACCCATGGGATAGATTAATTTCTGCTACCGCACTTCATTTGAATATTCCTTTAATAACTAAAGATTCTGTGATTAGAAAAATAGGAATAGAGGTTATTTGGTAATAAGACTCTTCGGGGTGTAGCGCAGCCCGGCTAGCGTGCTTGGTTCGGGACCAAGAGGTCGGAGGTTCAAATCCTCTCACCCCGACCATTTATATTTTATCATGTTTCAAATACACGTTTTTGCATCAGGTCGAGTTCAAGGGGTAAATTTTCGACATTATGTTCAACGTAAAGCCAATGAGCTAAGGGTGGCAGGATACGTATGTAATCTTGACGATGGACAAGTAGAAATCTTAGCACAGGGTTCGCGTGATGATCTGGAAAGCCTCATAACTTACGTCAGAAGCAATCCCGGAGTATCATTCGTTACGGATCTCGATATAAGCTGGGAGAAACTGAAAGGTAATCTTAAAGGATTCCGAGTAACGTATTAGGTATTTATGAATTAGAAAGGTGATTTTTAGATTTAATAACAAATGAATGAAGAATACGAACTAGAAGAAGACATTTGCGATCCAGACCAGTCCGAATCTGATGACTTTGAGGAAACTGCTTCTCATATTGACGCTCTTGATCTGTATCTGAAAGAGATCGGAAATATCCAATTGCTTACCGCTGGACAAGAAAACGAACTAGCAGAGCGAATATTAGTTGGCGACGTGGAAGCAAAAAAGATCATGATCGAATCGAATCTTAGATTAGTAGTCAACATAGCCAAAAAATACGTGGGGAGGGGAGTAGAACTGTCTGACCTAATAGCTGAAGGGAATCTTGGACTTATGACTGCGGTAACTAAGTTCGATCCTAAAAGGGGCAACAGGTTCAGTACGTACGCTTCGTGTTGGATAAGGCAAGCCATAAGCAGAGCCATAGCAGATCAAGGCAGAACGATCCGTCTCCCTGTTCATATAACGGATTTAGTCAATAAATGGCTTCGTGTGTCAAGAGTTCTGACACAAAAATTTGGACGAAGACCCACTGTTTCAGAGATAGCAGTCGAAATGGACATATCCGAGGATAAGGTGAAGCACATAGCCAAACTAGCACAGAAGCCAACGTCTCTTGAAGCTCCAATAAATGATCCTGATGAACTTGAACTGCTTGACCTGCTCGCTGACGTGAATGTAATCTCACCGATTGACCAGATCGATCAGAAGTTGCAATGGGAAGAGATCGAAAAGCTATTATTACATTTAAGGGATAGAGAAAGAGAAGTAATCATTTTGAGGTTTGGTTTGCAAGACGATATTCCTCGAACTCTTGAGGAAATAGGCACAATGTTTGGTATAACCCGTGAAAGAGTCCGTCAGATCGAGGGAGAAGCCATAACGAAACTCAGAAAATCTATACGAAGAGAGATAAATTAATCTTTAAATATCATGGCAGTAAAAAGATCAGAAGCAATAGTGATCGGATATTATCCACTTGGTGAAACAGATAAAATCATAGTTTTCTTTACGAAGGATTATGGTAAAATACGTGCTGTCGCAAAAGGCGTGAGAAGGCTCAAAAGCAGGCTTTGTGGAAGAGTTGAAATGCTTACTCACGGTGATTTGATATTCTTTGAAAGGGTAGGTAAAGACCTTCATAGCGTTAATTCATTCGATATTATAGAGACTTTTCAGAAGTTACGTGAAGACCTATTAAAAATCGCTTATTGCTCATATATGGCAGAACTGATCCAACGCGTTACGTCTGACGGTGAACCCGATTCAGATGTCTTTGAACTGATGCTCAACACGATGTCTGTAATTGAAAAAAGCGATGCGCCTGAGATTTTTGTAAGAGTGTTTGAGATCAAGCTTCTTGAAAAACTAGGGTTGAATCCAAGACTGGATTCGTGTATAGTATGTTCAGGCGAGATCAATGATGAAAATCCAAGATTCAGTATTCAATCGGGTGGAGTAGTTTGTGATAAATGCTCAAGCTCTGGTCATCATGCTTTAGTTATTTCGCGCAGCACACTGGATTTGATGAGGAGAGTACGGGAAATACCTTTTGAACTTTTAACTTTGTTGGAAACTTCTGAGATTAGCAAACAGGAAATGAAAAAACTGCTTGCGGGCTTTATCTCATTCCACGTTGACGTAAAAAATTTGCGTAGTCTAAGTTTTTTGGAATCAATTGAAAGGGAAGTAAATAGTGATCAGTGATCAGTAAGCAGTGAGCAGAATAATTTTTGATTACATATTACTGATTACTCATCACTGATCACTAATATCAAAAATATAAAATTATGAATTTTCAGGATATAATATTAAAACTTAATGAATATTGGGCAGAACAAGGATGTATAATTCAGCAACCTTATGATATTGAGGTTGGGGCAGGTACTTTTAATCCTGCGACTTTTATGAGAGTGTTGGGTCCTGAACCCTGGAAAGTTGCCTACGTTGAACCGTCCCGCAGACCAAAAGACGGAAGATACGGTAATAACCCATGGCGAGGGGGACATTATTATCAGTATCAGGTTATATTGAAACCATCTCCACCCGATATTCAGAATATTTATCTTCAAAGTCTTGAGCGACTGGGATTAGACTTACGAAAGCACGACATTCGCTTTGTTGAAGATGACTGGGAATCTCCAACGCTAGGGGCGTCTGGTCTTGGCTGGGAAATATGGCTGGACAGCGGAGAGATAACTCAATATACATATTTTCAGCAGATGGGAAGTGTAGAACTTGATCCAATATCTGTGGAAATAACCTACGGTCTTGAGCGAATCTCTATGAATTCACAGGACGTTGACAGTATATTTGACATCCAATGGACAAATGACATAAAATACGGAGACGTGCATCATCAAAGCGAGGTAGAATATTCGAGATATTATCTTGACGAAGCAAACATATCAATGCTGTTTATGCTTTTTGATACTTACGAAAAAGAAGCCTTTGCCTGTCTTGATAAGGGTTTGGTACTGCCCGGTGTTGACTACGTTCTTAAATGTTCACATACGTTCAATGTTCTTGATGCTCGTGGAAGCATAAGCGTTACCGAGCGTGCCAGCTATATAGGGCGTGTGCGAAATCTTGCCCGTAGATGCGCACAAGCATACAGCAAACAGCGTGAGGAAATGGGCTATCCTTTACTAAAGGAGTCAGTCCAAAGCAATGTCATTGTGCCTGATGTGAAATATATTGCATCTAATGAAGAAAAGCTTGATTTTCTGCTGGAGATCGGTACAGAAGAACTCCCTTCTTCCTACATTGAGCCTGCTATGAAGCAGATAGAGGAATCAGTTAAAAATATACTTACGAAGAACAGGCTTGATTTTGACGGAATAAGCGTTCAGGGAACACCAAGACGAATGGTTCTCTCTGTAAAAAATCTGGCAACCCATCAGCCTGATCGCACCGTAGAGGTTATGGGTCCGCCGAAAAAATCTGCTTTTGATGAGTCAGGGAATCCTACGAAGGCAGGAGATGGCTTTGCAAAGAAATATGGAGTTAGCCCAAGCGATCTCAAAGTTAAAATTACTGATCGAGGAGAATACGTTTATCTTCTGAATCCTGAAAAGGGACGATTAGCCATTGAGATTTTATCTGATGAGATACCTGAAATGATAATTTCTCTTGGTTTCCCGAAATCTATGCACTTCAGCAGTTTTGAAGATGGTAAATTGCAGTTTGCCCGACCTGTCAGGTGGATCGTTGCACTCTTGGGCAGTGAGGTTATCCGTTTTAATGTTGGTAGAGTTAGCTCTGATAGGTATACTTTTGGACACAGATTCTTTTCTTCTGGGACGATAGAGATTAAAGACGCTTCTATTGAAAATTTTAAGAAAATCCTTAAAGATGCGGGTATTATCACAGATCACAATGAACGCAGAAATATGATAAAAAAGCAGGTCAGCGATATACTTGAATCAAAAGGCTGTTCGGATTACATTGACGAGGAACTTCTTGATATTGTGACTTATCTGGTTGAGATGCCGAAACCTATTGTTGGATCATTTAGTGAATCTTATCTTTCGTTGCCTGTGGAAGTTCTGGAAACAGCGATGAAGAGGCATCAAAAATATTTCTCTCTGCATACCAAAGATGTGGGAAAATATAACTCTCTGCTTTTGCCGAATTTTATTACTATAACCAATGGCATAGGTGATGATGATATTATAAGACATGGAAACGAGAGGGTTCTTAGATCAAGGCTTGCTGATGCAGAATTCTTCTATAACGAGGATCAACAGACTGGTTTAGCAGATAAACTTGATATGCTTAACCATGTTGTATTTCAGGAAGAGCTTGGTAGCCTTTATGACAAGAGCCAGAGGTTGAAGGAACTGTCGGCTTTCTTGTGTGATGAGATTGGTCTTGATTCTGATACCCGTCAAAATGCGATCCGTTCATCAGAATTATGCAAAATTGATCTTATAACGCAGATGGTTGGTGAATTTCCAACTTTACAGGGCATTATGGGTGGTTACTACGCATTAAATTCAGGTGAAAACCGTGACGTTGCCACAGCTATTAGGTCACATTATAATCCAAATTCACCTACTGGCGATTTGCCTGAAAACGTAACTGGTTGTATCGTATCAATCGCAGATAAGCTTGATACCATAGTGGGTTACTTTGCCACAGGAAACATTCCATCAGGCTCTCAAGACCCTTATGCTCTCAGGCGTCAGGCAACAGGTATAATCAGAATTGCACTTGAAAATGGGCTTAAATTGAATCTTGATAATGCAGTAAACAAATCCATAGAATTATACAAAAGGAATTCAAAGCTAGAGATAGAGGGAAATCTTAAAGACACAATAACAGGATTTCTAAAAAGTAGAATATCGGCTATACTCTCTGACAGGGGGTTTGCTTATGACATCGTTGACAGCATTCTGTCAGCAGGAGATACTGATGCCATTGGAGCTTTGAAACGTGCTGATGCTTTAGCCGAATTAAGGAAGCGACCCAAATTTGACAGGGTATATCCTGCATTCAATCGTGTGCTTAGAATATTGCCAGATCAATATAAGCGTAAATATCAAGGTGACGTCGAGAATATTTTTATAAGCATTGTTGATCCAAAACTATTTCAGGATAAGGCTGAAAACGATTTATACGAGTCAATACTACAAGTCGAGGAAGATATAAAATTAAATTCTAATTATAGTGAAGTTTTAGCCAAACTAACGACTCTATGTAACCCGATTGACGTCTTCTTCGATAAAATCATGGTAATGGCTGAACAAGAAAGCGTAAGGAATAATCGTCTTGCGCTTCTAGATCGCCTTGCTAGTATGTTTTATCTGATAGCTGATTTCTCTAAACTGGTTGTGTGAATGTAGGGGCGAAGCATTAAGAAAAAGGATGAAGGATGAAACTGTAATACTCGTTTCTTCTTTTTCATCCATTATCCTTCCGCCTTCATCCTTCTTTTCAATGTCCCTACGGAATAAATTTGTTGGTTTTACGATCGCGGATCAAGCCGTTAATTGACAACACCTGCTTAGGTTTACGTCTTTTCAGGAGGAGTATTTTATGTTTATCAGGGATACAGGATTCACGGTTCAGAATAGAGGACTCAAGATACAGAGTTCAAAGAGTCATTTTTCAGTCTTCAAGGCAATCTGTGCCTTGTCTCTTGTGTCTTTTTTGTTTCTAATAATTGGCTGTGGCGAAAAAGACAATGAGCATCTGGTCAATGCCCGACATAAGATTCAGCAAGACAAGTTTAAGGAAGCTCAAGATATAACACAGCTAAAAAATGAATTGAAGCAGGTGCTTTCAAAAGAACCTAATAACTCGGAAGCATTATGTCCTCTAAAAGCTCTTGAGGTTGTAGAATCTGGAGCAAATGCACAGAAGTCAGTAACAGAGATTCTTCCTATTATCCAACAGCTTGAGAGTCAGATCAAGAAACTGGAATCAATAGATAAGGACCTTCTGACTGACAATGATAAGAATCAACTGGAAAAACTAATCAGAAAATGGAATCTTAGTTTAGAACCAACGGCAAAGATACTTGCATCCAACACAAAATGGATAGACAATGTAGGCATGCCTGCGTTTGATCTGCTTATAGAATCGCTCAAAGTTATAAATCCGATAATACAGAATGATATTGTCAATATACTTGTTCAGAAAAAAACTCAATCCTACGATATTCTTGTAAAAGCTCTTCAAAATGAGGATAGTATGGTACGGCGTCAGGCAGTAATCGCTCTTGGAAAGATTGGTGATGACCGTGCTGTTGAAAACATAACTGCTCTGTTAAATGATAAAGACCCCGGCGTAAGATTATATATACCTGTATCACTTGACCTGATTGGTGGGGAAAAGATAATTGAGCCTTTGCACCTCGCATTGAATAATGAGATATCACAGGTTCGTATGGCTTCTGCCGATATACTTGGCAGACTCAAAGACGAGACAGCAGTAAGTCTTTTGATAGAGCGACTAGGTGATGATAATACCTACGTCAAAACCAGTGCAAATGATGCTTTATTGAAAATAGGCTCACCGTCTGTACCAATTCTCATAGAAGTTCTTAAACAAAAGGCAGAAAACGTAAATATAAGCCAAAGCAACCTTGTTGGCGATAAGATCGGTACCAAATTCAAAAAAGAACTTGCAAAACGAGCAAGTTTACAAGCTTCAGTCACATCTGTTCTTGGAAATATGAAAGACCCAACAGCGATAGACCCTCTTATTGAAGCTATGAAGCTGATTCCAGAAGGTGCTACGGAGGATGAGAAAACTTACTCCGCTTCTGTAAGAACGAGTGCAATTACTGCGTTAGCAACTATCGGAGCGCCTGCTGTTGAAGGTCTTCTATTAACTTTAGAGAATAACATTGAAACTGAGACAGCCAGAGTCAATTCTGCATCAGTATTGGGAACCATCGGCGACAAGAGGGCTGTAATGCCGTTGATCAATGCTTTGAAAGATCAAAATAAAAACATAAGGGCAGTCTCTGCCACTTCACTTGGCATTTTAAAGGACAGGCGCGCTTTGACTCCTTTAATAGAAGCACTGAATGACAACGACCTTGTAACCAGAACAAACTCCGCTACATCACTTGGATTGATGGTTGATAAAACAGCTACTCAACCTCTTTTGAAAATTTTGACGAATAAGGATGAAAGAGAAAAGCTACGTACCACTGCGTTGGACTCTCTGGGATTGATAAAAGATACTGTTGCAATGGAGCCAATACTGAAGGTACTTATAGATGAATATGAAAAAGACGGTATCCGAAAAAGTGCCGCTACCGCAATGCGTTTGATGGAGAACGTTTATCCAAGCGAATCGCTGATCGCATTGCTTAAAGGTGAAATGGTATACCCGATCTTTGTATCAGATAAATGTACTGTTACCAACTGGATGAAAAAAGAGGGTGATAAAGATATTATTAAGAATTCCACATCCCTTCTTGAAGTCTCTACTGGTAAAATGAAAAGAGAGATTCTCGCTCCTGCCGCAGGTACTTTAATAAAGATATATACCAAAGTGGGACAAAGTGCGGAATCTGGCACACTGGTTGGGCTTATATCCTATAAAGATAAAGAAATTAAAGAAGAGGAAAGAAGCTCGGTCAGAAATATGGCGTCATTGGCTCTTGGAAAAGTCAAAGGTGATAATGCTGTGCCAGCACTAATTCGGGCATTGAAAAAGGACAAGAACGGTGCTGTAAGAAAGAACGCCGCTTCATCCCTCCGTGAGATCGAAAATGCAAAAGCTAGACCAGAACTCATAGATGCTATGAAACATGATGACAGCGGTGTCGTCAGAAGCGAAGCCGCTTATGCTCTCGGAGTCGGTGGACTGAAACATGCAGAAAATGTACCGCAACTTATTGACGTACTTCAAAATGATAAATATGAATCTGCAAGGGTAAAGGCAGTGTGGTCACTTGGCGAATTAGTTGATAAAAGGGCAGTTGAGCCACTAAAGAAGGCTATCGTCGTAGGAAGAAAGAAAGGTGAAAAAGAAGCTCCCGCAGTTATTACAGAAGCGATAACTGCTCTTGATAAGCTTGCCGCTTCCTCTGTTGAGCCAATGCTAACAGTATTAAAAGACAAAGATATAGACGAAGTTGCGCGAAGCTATTCGATTCGTGTTCTCGGTCTAGTTGAAAGCCCTAACGCAGCGTTAATAACGGCTTTGAAAGATGTAAGTGTTGTTGTCCGCAGTGAATCGGCTAAATCACTAGGGCTTATAAACGATAGGCGCGCTGTTGAGCCCTTAATAGGCGCGCTTAAAGATACGAACGAATGGATAACCGTACGCGCTAATGCAACTTGGTCTTTGGGTAATATAAAAGACGAACGTGCCGTGATGCCTTTAATTGATGCACTGAAATCTGACGTTATGGCAATTCGTACTAATGCGGTTACTGCACTGGGCATAATAAAAGACAAGAGGGCAGTACTTCCACTCCGCCAAATACTTGAGAATCCAAAGGAAGACTATAGTATCCGTGCTGATGCGATCACTGCTTTAGCCAGTATTGGAGATCCTGCCTCAACAGTAGCAATAATGGAGGCATTGAAGGACAACAACATATCACTCAGGCAGAACGCAATTGTGGCTGCCGGTACTATTGCCCTTAAAGAATCTGTTGACATTCTGATAGGCATAGTGAAGAATCAGAATGAATTATCTGCACTTCGTGCAAATGCCGCAGAATCTCTTGGTAAAATTGGCGATAAAAAAGCTATCAGCGCCCTGACTGAAAGATTGGCTGATCCCAATGAATCTGACACTGTTTGGATCAAGATTGCTGAAGCAGTAGGGAAACTGAAATCACCGACAATATCAGCATGGGCTGAGCAAAGAGCCATAGATACGTTGGAACCTGTCACTGTCAGAAATGCCGCGTTTATGGCATTATCCGGGACAGGTGGTGGCAAGGATTTCGCCACTGTGCTGAAAATGCTGGAGAATGCCACACTGGAGATCAGATACGGTTCAGCAATAGCGTTAGGAAACTCCGGACGCAAAGAGGCTGTTCAACCGTTGATAACCAGACTACAAAAAGAAGGAGAGGAATTGGTCAGGTATCATATTGTAACTGCTCTTGGAAACCTAGCTGACCCAAGCTCGGAGCAGGCTCTTATAAAATCTTTTAAGGAAGACGCAACAGCCAGTGTGAAAAACGCCTCTGCTATTTCTCTTGGTTATGTAAAAGGCAAGAACGGCATTACAGCCTTGATAAGCATAGTTCAAGACAATACCAAGGGACTTGACCACAGATGGAATTCCGCAACTGCTCTTGGCAATGCAAAAACAGCAGAAGCTACGTCAGCACTACAAAAAGTTCTTTTGGAAAACAACGGTACGCTCCATTTTGAAACAGCAGAAGCTTTGCGAAAGATCACTGGGCAAAATCAGGGCTACGAACGGTAGTATTACTAATATTCAAATATCACGATCCTTAAATGGTCAATTATATATAACTTAACCCATACTCCGGTCGAAGAACGGGAAATATGGCTTTAATTATCTCAAGCAATTTACCTTGTGCCGGTATATTCGTGGGCTTCTCAAGTCCGGGTGGATCACCGAATATCACTCTGACAATATCATGAGCATCATTAAAAACAACCTCATCACCATCAAGCCCGATAACGTAAGAACCATCACGTTCCACAAAACTCAAAGCCTGAGCAGTTGATGTGCCAATTATCTCCTCAAACAAGGGCATAAGTCTCATGCAAAGTTGAGGAAAATTGATAACAACCATCGTTCCACCAGTTGATCTATATGACGACTCTAAACCCAAAGAGTCCAGAAGCCATTTTAATTCCTGATCATAAGTCGGTACTGTCACAATACAGCGATGTATATTGAATTCCTCGATCCACTGTGGAATAGCACTAAATATTGCTTTACGTGATCCAGCATATTCATTTATATTCAGAGATTCAATATCCTCATGCTTATGTCTATCCACAACTGCGTAAGCCACGATCTGATCGCCATTCCAGATTGATCTAAGTAATCTATTCGTTCTATATTCCACTCCCGAAGTCGTCAATACTTGGAAGTCGTTATAAGGACGATGAAAACGCACAGGCTCATTTCTGTAAAGCATAGACCATGCCGGTAAGTCTTCAATAGTGTAAGCTTTTGATACTACCTTCGCACTTGGAACAGGAGTTCCTCTATCTATGGCATACGAAAATACTTTTCCTGCATGAGTACATCCATGCTGAATGTATAAACCTCTACCTCCAGAGACTAACAGCATATCAACGCCATTAGCACGATATTTCACGATAGCGTCATCAAGAATTGACCATGCGTAACCCTTTTTTCTATGCTCTTCATCTGTACACACTGCGCCGACGTTACCAACTGAGATTCTACATCCGTTAATAATCATATCTCTGACTACGAAACCGAAGTGAGAAACAACCTTTCCATCAACTTTTATAATTCGTAGATTATCAATGTTCTCCTTACAAAAAAGCGTTGGAAAGCTATCCCTCATGTGCCAGTTAAAAACTCTACAAACGAGTTCAGCCGTTTCGTCTAATTCCTCTATTTTTGTTCCTCTTGGTCCATCAATCATATTTAATTCCTTTCATAAACTATGTAGTGCGTAATCGCTGAAAAATGCGTATTATCCTGCAAAAATGATTATACTAACCACCAACCTTTTTCTTCAATTCCTGCAATTTATTCAATGCCTGAAGCGGGGTCATGTTGTGTATGTCAATGGCGTTTAACTCATCTACGAGGTTATCTGCTTTGGAACCGAAAAGCGAAAGCTGGATTGGCTCATTATATTTAGACGGCAATTCATGCACTTTCGGCATTTTTGCATTGGCGATAGGTTTACCGTTATCGCTCTTTTCGAGTGTTTCCAGTATCTCCCTTGCCCTCTGGATAACCAGATCGGGAAGTCCTGCTAATTGTGCAACGTGGATGCCGTAGCTCTGATCCGTTCCGCCTTCGACAATCTTTCTGAGAAATGTTATCTGTCCGTTCCATTCCCTTACAGCAACGTTATAATTCTTTGCCCCCGGATGCGTACTACCCAACTCTATGAGTTCGTGATAATGCGTGGCAAACAATGTCCTAGCACCTATCTTGGTCTTGTCTAAAATATGCTCTGCGACTGCCCATGCGATGCTGAGTCCGTCATAAGTGCTTGTCCCTCTGCCGATCTCGTCAAGTATCAAAAGGCTTCTCCGTGATGCGTTGTTCAAAATATTAGCTGTTTCATTCATCTCTACAAGAAACGTGCTTCGTCCCATGACAAGATTATCCGAAGCGCCCACACGAGTAAATATCCTGTCAACTATGCCGATTGACACCTCTGATGCTGGAACAAAGCTTCCAATTTGTGCCATCAGGACGATGAGCGCAACCTGTCTTAATATCGTGCTTTTACCAGACATATTCGGTCCTGTAATTATAATCATCTGCTGTTCGTCACAATCGAGATATAAGTCATTCGGCACGAATCCCTCGCCTGTAACAAATTTCTCAACTACAGGATGCCTTCCGTCCTTTATTTTTATCTCATCACTGTCGTTGACGTTTGGCTTGATGTAGTTATTCTTTGACGACACATAAGCCAATGCACTCAGGAAATCAAGCATAGCAACTATTGATGATACTTTTTGAACTCGCAAAGTGCTTTCTGCTACCTTTGTCCTTATCTGACAAAATATCTCGTATTCAAGCTCACCGATGCGCTCCTGTGCATTGAGAATCTTGATTTCGTATTCTTTCAAATCCGGGGTTATAAATCGTTCTGCATTAACTAAAGTCTGCTTACGGATGTAGTCGTCCGGAACAAGGTGCTGATTTGATTTGCTAACTTCAATATAATATCCAAAAGCATCGTTGTATCCGACTTTAAGAGAGTTTATCTTTGTCCTTAGTCGCTCCGTTTCCTGTAATTTCGTTATCCATTCCTTGCCCGAAGTGCTTATCTTGCGCAGCTCATCGAGTTCCTGATTATATCCATCTTTGACTAGATTACCTTCCAGTAAAGTCGCAGGCGGATCATGATAAATTGAATTCTCTATGAGTTCAACTACGTCAGAAATATCCTCAAGCTCCTCATTCAGCAAACACAGCATCGTAGATTCGCAGGTATTCAGCTTTTCTTTTATCATCGGGAGTAGTTTGAGAGAGTTCCTTAGTCCTAGCAATTCTCTTGCATTTGCAGTTCCCAACCCGATTCTTGACATAAGGCGTTCCATATCGTTCATGTTCTTCAATATATCTCTGAATTCGTCAAGAAAGACTATCTTGCTGTGAAATTCTGTAACCGCATCAAGTCGAGATCGAATCTGCCCTGTATCCAAAAGTGGTCTCAAAAGACAATTGCGCATCTTGCGCCCGCCCATAGGAGTAAGCGTTTCATCCAGTATTTCAAGTAATGTGCCTTTTAACGATCCATCTCGTAAAGATCGCATCAATTCAAGGTTTCGTTGAGTATCTGCATCAAGGATCATGTATTCTTCGAGTGAATAGGTGCTTAAAGAACGGATATGCTGAACTTCCTGTTTTTGCGTGTCTTTAAGGTAATATATCAGCGCACCGGCAGATGTGATTGCTGATGGCATATTCTCACAACCAAAACCGTCAAGCGTTATAGTATGAAAATGATCCAATAATTCTGATCTTGCGGAATCATGCGAGAAAACCCACGTTGGAACGTGATTTATTGCAGGATTTACCGTTGTGGTTATGTATTTTATAAGTTCTGTTTCTTTTTCAAATTGTTCGCTTACCAGACATTCTGCGGGATGAATGCGCTCAAACTCAGCTAAAAGCTTATTTGATGTATCAAGTTCGGTTACAGAAAATTCACCAGTTGATAGATCAACGTGGGCAAAACCGTATCTGTCATTAACTTTGCTTATAGAGGCAAGGTAGTTATTGGCTTTTTGATCGAGCATGTTTATCTCTGTGAGTGTGCCGGGAGTTACTACCCTTATGATTTCTCGTTTTACAATACCTTTGGCTTTTCTTGGGTCTTCCATCTGCTCACAGATAGCGATCTTATAGCCCGCTTTCACGAATTTTGCGAGGTAGGTATCAATAGCATGGTGCGGAAATCCAGCGAGAGGAATAGGCTCACCGCTGTCTTTATCTCTTGCGGTCAGCGTAATTCCCAACACACGGGAAGCGATCTTAGCATCCTCGTAAAACGTCTCGTAGAAGTCGCCCATCCGAAAGAAAATGATGGCGTCGGGGTGCTGACGTTTGGCTGTGTGATATTGTCTCATTAATGGTGTTAGTGTTGACATCATATAATTTTTTCTATGGTTAAAAAGTCATTAATAGTAATGTTAGTATCAAAGATTATACTTTTCACTTGATATTCCTAGACTCGTGGATAATTTTTTCTATATCATCCTCTGTAAGTGATGAAAATTTTTTTCTGTTTTGCTAGATTTTCTGCGTAAGAATAAATATCATCATTATCCAGATTTTCGTCTGTTATGATGCCATCATTAAATATTCCTTCCAGAGAGAATTGCTTTTTACTATAATTACCTGTCAAGAATTCTTTCAAGTTATCGTTTGCTATTACCCACTTTCCACCAAGCATTTGAGCTTTAAGCCTACCGGTTTTGATATAGCTTAGAATGGCAACCTTCGTTACACCTAATAACTCAGATAATTCTTTTACAGAATATAGCTTAATATCTTCTATCATCAAAGGCATATTTATCCCTCCTTCATATTGTTGATATTTACTTTATATTATAATATATATACTTTACTATGTCAAATGTTTATGATTTTTAGATTCTGCTTAGATTGTAACTCGTCAATAAAAAACTTCAAGATATTTTTATAAATATGCTTAACAATCGGCTTAATACCCGTAGCCCTTTTATTGCTCTCGTTATCGCCGCGTTGTTGCCACCATCAAGTTAAGCACCGCTGCATGAAATCGGCAATATGTTCGAAAGCTTCCCTGCATTCAGGGAGCAAAGGCTCGAATTGGGACTGGAACACGTGAATCATGCCCTCCCAGACTTCGAGTGTTACATCAACCCCGTCAGCACGGGCTTTGGCTGCCACTTGAACACTATCGTCACGAATGATTTCATACTCACCGACCTGAATGAGCAACGGCGGGATGCCGGCGTAGTTCCCGAATGCGGGTGAGGCGAGGGGGTTGCGCGGATCAGCATCTCCGAGATAGTGTTTCACGAATTCGGGAAGACACTTGGGACTCATGACGGGGTCGAATTTCTCCTGGGAACTGATCGACTCTCCAGTCAAAGTTAGGTCAGCGAATGCCGACAGTGTGATACCTCCTTTTGGCAGAGGGAGTTGGCGGTCTCGAAGGGCAAGCAAGGTTGCCAGCGTTAAGCCGCCGCCAGCCGAATCTCCGGCAATGAAAGTGGCTTTTGCCGGTGCCGGACCTGTTGGTCCTGAACTCATCAGCCATCCGTGTGCGCTGATGCAATCTTCAATTGCTTCGGGGAAGGGATGCTCCGGGGCTAGGCGATAGTCTGGTAAGAGGACGGCGCACTTTGCAGCTACGGAAATGTAACCAGCCACCATTAGATAGCGTGCGCCTGAGCCAGAGACATAACCCCCCCCGTGTAGATAAAGCATCCGCAGATCCGGATCCGCGTCTTCTGCCAGCACCCACTCACAGGGAATGTCGTCGATCTTCGTACGTATGCACCGAATTGCCGGGTTGGTTGGCTCTAGACGTGTTGCCATGCCTTGACGTAGTCCCTCAAGGTCGAAGAATCCAGAGGCTCCAAACGCCGGTGACTCATACCATTTGGATATGCGCTCTTGGCTTTCTTTTGAAATCATCAGTTAACCTCCTTGGTAGTGTAAACAGTTAAAAGCTTCTCGATTATTAGTCAAAGTAAGCAAAAAACCCATAAGGTCGTAATCCCAATATCATTCCCAGCAGATTCCAGAAGCAACCTATTGCATATTCACCCAGTATGAGTCCAAGAAAAAAAGGAGCTGCATTGCGATACGCTTTAAGTTTTCCATACTTGAGGATCACCAATTCGATAATCCAACTCACCAGAAACGAGAACCAGATAAAATTAATGATCCATCCGCTTGTGGATAGGGTATAGCCAAATAAATCCAATCACCAATGCACGCAAAGTGACTCCGCGCGACTGCCCTTCCGATTGATAATTAGTCAAAATAGTACCTTTTTCTGCCATCTTTGGCAAGGATAACACGATAGCTGAAATCCTAAGTCAATGCGCCGTTTTGGTTCATCCAATCTGCCACCGCTTGGAAACGCTCCAGTGGGACAGGTATCCCATCAGAAAACGGGCAAAGAATGGTATTTGCGCGCCGCAGTCTGGGTGTATACAGCGCATCAAGCCCCGATGCGATCTCTCCCACTGCCCCCGATATAAATATGGTAGGATCAAGCACGCCGATAATAATCAGGTCTTCGCCGATCACATCCATAGCTAACTCCCAGGGCGTATCACCAGTGGGCGGAGGCGTCAGAGCATGGATACCGTCTAATCCTGTATCCTTAATCTGATCTAGAAGATTCTTCACATGCCCGCACATGTGGATAATAGCTATCTTTCCTGCGGCATGAGTGATATCAACAAAATCACGAACATGAGGACCATTATATTTGCGATAGACCTCGGGACCGATGTAAAATGAGCTGGTATTCTCGCAAAGAATAATGACATCGCATGGATCCTGCGCCAGGATCTCAAAAGCCTTTAACTCCTTTTCATGGATCGTGTTGATCAAAGCTTCCATCTCCTGAGGATAGTCATTTAGCAGATAGTAAAAGTTGAGCATCCCAGCGTCAAACTCAAGCAATCGGGGTATGGTGGATGGACCCCAGAACCTTGTGGTTATGCCATCTTCACCTATAATAGCATTGATCCTCTCATATCCCTGGCTGTCGTCTTGCGGCGTAAACTGCACATTTTCCCAGATTTCACGATACAGGTTAATATCTTCGAGTGATGCAATCGAATACTTGGTCGGATGTGAGCCTTGATGAACTGACGTTAATGTGCCTTTCGGTGTCTTTAACTCGTGAATCGCTTTACCGTTATCCTGCCTAGAACTTATTGTCACATCTTTAGACCACGCAAATCCCGGTGATGCCCCCACTCCACCATTTAAGAGAAAAATATCGCAGCCGAGGTGCCTGTAAAAATCAATATCCGACATTCCTCGCATCTCATCAGGCAAGATACCCAGCGTATTTCCATCAACCAGTGTCGTCCATGCCAATCTGTCAACTGGCTGTTTGTTCAGAATGGCAGTAAGTCGTTCTCGTCCGGTCATAGAACCAGCCTCCTTATATACTTTCTCATATTGTCGTGAGAATAATGATTACTGAATTTTCAAATGCGCCCAGATAGTTATTGAGACTGTATTGATTTTGTGGGTCAAAGAAAGTGAAAGCGAAATTAGCCACTGATTAACACGGATTTTCACGGATTTTATCTGTGTTTCATCCGTGTCAATCAGTGGCTAAATTTTATTCGCCCACTAAACTAAAACAGTCTCATAGTTATTGACAGTTATTGACGATTCACAATCTTTGTGATACAATTTTCTATGCAGCGATAACCAAGCTGCATTTTGCTCTTTGACAATTGGTATAGGGTTTCAGCGAAGTCAATGGTCGCTGAGTAGCCCTTCGTTGAAGCAAGAAGCCTATGAGTTTACTCGTAGGTAATTCACACTCGCCAACATGCTGATTGCGCTTTCAACAAGCATTTCGCCTGCTTCTGGACCAATTCTGCTGGATCGTGCATTCAGAGTCTCATATCCGCCTTCTTTGAAAGCAACACGAGTTGGAATATATCCAATATAATCGTTAGCAAGCTCAACAACATAAGTATGCTCAAAAGGTGACTTTTCTTTGATCATCAAACCTAGTTCTACAAACATCTCACCCGGCACCGATACAAACGCTGTGTTATTGATAGCAATAACTTGAATGTATGTAGATACATGCTTTTCCTTGATCTGTTTTAGAAAACCCATCTCTTTTCTGAAGACATCTTCACCACTAGCCCAGATTTTGCGGATTTCATCAATCTGTAATTCATAATCTCGAAGTGGAAGTTCAATTTCTCGGTGCATAACTAATAGTTTGGCTTCCTGAACAGTTGGAATCTTTACGAGCGTTTTCAATGCTTCTGCACCGAGTATTTTTCCCATTCTCCTGGCGCCGCCATAAGCCCCGCCAGCCCCAATATTACCACATGTACCCGCTGTGAAAAGCGCAATGGACTCGGCGTTTTCGGCTCTTTCAAGCACACCGGTAGCATATCCAGCAAAATCAGCAGAGATGCCGGGATCGCCACCTGCATTATTATGACAAGAAAAATTGATGATTGCTCCCAGTGTATTACCATCCATTTTTTCCACTTTCAACACACCTACTTCAGGATCAATTGGACCGCAGACACCGGCAATCTGATCTCTTGGTGGACTAAGCCAATCATTCCACGCAGAACCATCAGCCATTTTCATACGGCGATGATGGGATATGCTTTCTTCACGTCCAGAACCCGCACCCACTTTAGCTTCTTTCATACTGTTGCATGCCATCGAAACGGATTCAGCTATTTTACCGGGTAATTCCGCAAACCACTTTTCATCTATACCTTCATCGCCATCAAAAACATTTGAAGATGTATAAGGTGCGCTATGCGTATGGCTGGCGCTTACCATTATATTTTCTATATTTATTCCTGTTTGCGCCTTGATGATTTCTCCAGCGGAGGCTATAGTTTCTTTATCCACCACAAGAATATCCAAAGCTATGAACCCGATCTGTTTCTCTCCGTTATCCAGAATTAATGCTTTCGCATAAAGCGGAGACCCTACCACGTCAGCTTTTCGCTTCTGCAACCCACCTGCCAAATATACACCCACCGGCGGGGTGATTTCTATTTTACCGGCACCTGCTTTTAATGCCATTTCTCCCTCCTGTTAAATGAAGTTGATTTCTGTTAGTTGTTGATTGTTGGAAAGCTAAAAATCATTCTTCACTTTTACTGGCTTTCCCTCTTTAGATGATTGTATAGCGGCTTCTACTACAGCAACTGTCTTAGAACCATCCCGAACGTCCACCAGTGGCTTTTTATCTTCGAGGATACATTCCACAAAATGGTTAGCAACGAAGTGTGTGGAATCTATTGCTTCTATGCGTGGAACTTGCTCTGGTTGTGATTGTCTCTTATTCCACCATAGTGTGCTATTTCTCTCCACTGTTCCCTGACTTCCATAGACTGACAGATGGGTGGAACCTGGGTGCTGACATCCACTGGAGCAAATAATATTCCCGGTACAACCATTCTCAAATTTAGCTATTGTAGTTATAAAGTCATCCGATTTTGCCTCATCTACAAGCACTTTAAGGTTCCCGTAGGCAAACACCTCGACAATATCACCAACTATCCATCGAGCTAAATCCGGAGCATGGCAACCGCCTCTAAGAATATGGCGGATATTGGGGTCATTTCTCCAGTTGCCTACCCCACCCACGCCTTGCAGATTATTCAAGTAATACACTTCCACGAAAAATGGATCACCCAGCTTTCCTGCTTCTACAAGCTTCTTTATGCTCCAGAAGGTTGAATCGAAACGATAGTTTTGTCCAACCATGAACTTCAAACCGGTCTTATCAACAGCCTCGACTATCTCCTCGCATTGTTCAATACCTATCGCTAACGGCTTCTCACATAACACATGCTTACCCGCAAAAAGTGCATTAACCGCTTGCTCTTTATGGAAATGGTCAGGCGAGCATACAGCGATGATGTCAATATCATTTACAAATAAATCCTTATAATTTTTCGAAGCTATTTTAGCATTATACTGTTTTCTTGCCGAATCGAGAACGCCCTCATCCAGATCGCAAACGCCTCTTATTTCTGCATTCGGATTGGCATTGAATGCACTGAGATATCCACTGCCACGCCTTAAACCTATTACTCCTACACCTAACTTGCCCATAATAATTCTCCTATGTAAACAAAATGCCCCAAATGGTGCATTAATTACAACTTTATGTACTACAAATAGTTTACACCTATTTTTCTGCAAAGTCAAATTTATATATTATTCAAGACCAGTATTAACTTGTTAGCATAAAGATCGTCTAATATAATGATCTGGTATGCTATTTGCGATAGCTAAAGCAATATAATCACAATTTAATGAAAATAAACACGGGGACACGGAGTTTGGAAAAGAAGGAGAGAAATTCTTGGTTTTCTTCTTTTATTCTCCGTGACTCCATGCCTCTGTGGTTTTTCTAAATTTTACAGTGCCTGTGTTAAAAATGGAGGAGAATAAAATGTATAGATTTCTGGTATCAATATTAATCACTCTAACCCTTAGCGGGTGCGGTATCAAGACTGCAATTTTCCCTGAAAAACCAGTCAAAGCAAAGGTCGTCAGAACTGCTGAATGGAAGGTTGATTTCAAGGACATCTATTTTGTGGATGCTAAGAACGGTTGGATCGTAGGTGGTAAGGGTACTATCTTACACACAACTGATGGCGGAGAAAATTGGGAAAATCAAGTCAGTGGTACTGAGGAAAATCTAAACAGGATACAATTCATTGATAACAAAGAAGCATGGATAGTCGGTGATAAGGGAACATTACTTCACACGATAGACGGCAGGAATTGGCGATTCCAGAAGCTAACTCAGGGCGAATTTAGTGACCTTTATTTTGCTGATAAGTATCAAGGATGGCTGGTTGGCGAAGCAGGAGCGTTATATTTTACATCTGATGGCGGAAAGACATGGAAATTCAAGTCATCAGGTCTTGGAGAGATGATGCACAGCGTTTACTTCAAGAATACAAAAGAAGGTATGATAACTGCTGAGTTTGGATTAACGCTTCAGACAGTTGATAGCGGGGATCATTGGGATATGCAGAGAATTGATACTGTCAACAGCCTGCTTGACGTGAAATTTTCTAAAGATAACAAAATCGGATGGGGTGTTGGGACGGGCGCAACTGTTGTTTCTTCTAAGGACGGTGGAAAGACTTGGGAAACTCGTGATGCAAAGATACCCGATAATCATTATGCAGTATTTAGCGTATATTTTGTTGATAACCAAAACGGATGGATTGCAGCGCAGGACGGTTCTATATCTCATTCTTTAGATGGCGGGAATACGTGGGAATTACAAAAGACAGGCACTCACAGTGATTTAATCTCTGTATATGCACTCGACCAGAAAAACGTATGGGCTGTTGGGAATCGTGGCACTATGCTACACTCCACAGATGGCGGAAAGAAATGGGATATTATATCAGAGAATACTGCGGAACCGCTTAAAAGCGTGGATATTGTTGATAAATCCGGTCATGGCTGGGCTGTCGGTGAAAGAGGTACTATACTTCGCACAGAAGATGCAGGCAAAAACTGGGAACGTCAAGAAAGTGGAACTGTCTCAAGTCTGAATAAAATCTATGCTGTAAGCGATCAAGAGGCATGGGCTATCGGTGATGCTGGAAATATTCTCCACACAAGCGACGGTGAAAAATGGAGCGTACAGAAAGGCAACGATTGGGTTGGTCTGCATGACGTCCAATTCCTTAACAAAAATCGTGGCTGGTCTGTCGGTGATCTTGGCGGTATATTCTACACCAATGACGGCGGTAAACGCTGGATAGGACAACGAGGGCTTAACTTTGAATCCCTTTACTCGCTATGCTTTGTATCCGCTGATGAGGGCTGGGCTGTTGGATGGCCAGGGATAGTCTTGCACACAAAAGACGGTGGGATGACGTGGGATAAACAGAACTGCGGTTCTTTCAGTGAGCTTTATTCTGTTCAATTTATTGATAACAAAACAGGATGGATTGTTGCTCAATACGGGGAAATAATCCACACAGCAGACGGTGGTAATACGTGGCAATTACAAAACAGCGGAACTGATGCACACCTGCGAAAAATATACTTTGCAAATTCATTGGTAGGCATGACTGTTGGTGATCTAGGAACGCTACTCACAACTGAAGATGGCGGAAAAACTTGGATAAGACAAAAAAGCGGAACTACTGAACGACTTAGAGACATAAGTGTTGGTGAAAGCAAGCTTATTGCAGTCGGTGATAACGGTGTCGCCATAGAATACAAAATTCCAATGATTACAAAACAGGCGCCGAAGAAGCTATTTGTTGAAGAACCTGAACAAATCCCAATTGAAACAGATGTTATGGGGAAGGCGACAAAAATGCCTGTTGAGACAGCTTTACGTGATTTATGCTTTTTCAGTGATCGTGATGGATGGTGTGTCGGTGATGGTGGTGTCATACTTCACACGATTGATGGTGGAAAATTGTGGGAACAGCAAACAAGCCCCGGCAATTTTGCTCTTATCGGAGTGCATTTCATATCACCAAAAATCGGCTGGGTCATGGCTGAAGATGCAACTGTTCTGGTGACAAACGATAGTGGAAGGAAATGGATCATCCTGAACGAGAAATCAAGACCGATGCTGGCGTCTCAAGACGAGAATCTTACACCAGTGAAAACGAGACACGAGTTGAAACACGCTCAATTTACAATTTCAAGTGAAGGCTGGGCAGTTGGTAATTATGGCGCTATCCTGCATAACGTTGACGGTGGACCTGTATGGACTGCACAGGACAGCGAAAGTCCTGCTTTTTTGAGTAGTATTCAACTTGTTGATGAGCGAAAGTTCTGGACAGTCGGTTCTTGGGGAACGATCCTGTTTACTAATGACGCAGGCAAAAGCTGGAACACTCAATCCAGTAACAGCGGTTACGATCTGGAAGGTCTGCACTTCATAAATACCGATGAAGGCTGGGTCGTCGGTAAATACGGAATCATACTCCACACAATCAACAGTGGAGCGAATTGGTCATCACAAAGAAGCGGAGTCACTGATGACTTATATTCTGTTTATTTCATTGATGCGAAACAGGGTTGGGTTGTTGGACAAAAGGGACTGATATTGCATACAGTTGATGGCGGTATGAACTGGAAAAAGCAAAATTCAGGCACAGATTGCGATTTATATAACATTCAGCTTATCGGCAATGATACACTGATAGCCATAGGCGCAGGCGGGATGATGGTTATATTGACGATTGAGAAAGCCCTTTAATCTGGAATGTCACTTACATAAGCAATTGTATCAAGCAACGAGTTGCTCTTTGAGTTGCTTACGAGGTTGTTTGAGCCACCCATAATTCTTGGGACGCTTCTTCATCAACCTCGGTTCTACTCGTCCTTTTCGGACAAGTATTCGCTCTTTGGAAATTACATACAAAAGCTCTTTATATAATCTCTGACGTTCATATATGTCTGCCTGTACCAACAAACTACCAAAGTTCAACAGATGAACTATGCTACTACTGAAAGACAATTCTAATGGTGAAACATCATGGTCTTCACTTGATTGATACATGAGCATCCGAACTAGATTGTATGCTAAAAGGTGAACATAAAAACTCTTGCGAACCATCTCCTGAGTCTTGCAGAATATATGTTCCATTTGCATTGTTGTCTTGAGATAACGTAAGTCTATCTCTACGTTCCATCTCATATTGTATAGTTCAGCTAGAGACTCCTTAGTATATAGTTTGTCATCTAACAATGTAGTGACGATTGTTACCTGTCGAGTGCGAAAACCTTTGACTTCCACTTGATACTGAATCTCTCGCAATAGGATACTTTGTGGTAGTCTATCAAAGAGTGATTTATCCAATCCAGAAGGACAACAACGTGGTTTAGACCAATTGCTTATGTTTCCTGTTGACTATAAACTATCTTCATGATACGATATTTACTGTTCACGATAACCAAGTGGACACTAGGGCTGGGATAGCCCGAAGTTACGCTCGTGGAGAGGGGAGTTCCTCAGTGTAGTTGATCAAACCTGGTTTCTTAACCAATCAAATGCTGAGTAGTCCTTCGTTGAAGCAAGAAGCCTACGAGTTTACTCGTAGGTAATTCACATAAAGGATGATATTCATGCTCTATAAAATCTTTATTTCACCTGATGGCAATGACTGCAATGTCGGAACAGAGACGTTACCTTTAAAAAGCCTTAATATGGCATTATACAAGATTCGGGAGAGAAAGAAAAATAATGATCTGCCCGATGGAGGCATAAGCATTATTTTAAGAGATGGCTATTACTTTTTGAATGAACCACTGGTTTTAGATGAACAGGATTCTGGCGAAAAAGACAAACCGATAGTTTTCCAAGCTTATGAGGGAGAGAAACCCATCATCTGCGGTGGAATAAAGCTAAAGTTGGAATGGACTCCATTCAGAGACGGGATATTCCAGAGCAAAGTGTCAGGCAATTTTCCCATAGATCGTCTATTCGTCAATGGGAAATTACATCACTTGGCGAGATACCCAAATTATGATCCCGATGCCAAATTCTTTCACGGAACATCTCCCGATGCCATAAATCCTGAACGTGTCAAGGAATGGAAAAATCCGATTGGCGGATATATCCACGCTCTGCATCAGCATTTATGGGGAAGCAAACATTATCAGATAATCGGTGTGGATAAAGAGGGGAATCTGAAACTCAAGGGCGGATGGCAGGAAAATCGTGGCGGTAATCCGAATAATCCCGAATTTGTTGGTGGTTATCATAAAGAATTCCTATTTGTTGAGAATATCTTTGAGGAGTTGGATGCGCCGGGCGAGTGGTTCTTCGATTCAGAAACACGAACACTTTACCTCATTCCCGAAGATGGAGTTAATCTGAATGATGCTCAAGTCATCGCCGCATTCCGTAAACAGCTTTTCGTCATCAAGGGCAGTCTGGAAAATCCTGTCCGTTACGTGCAGTTTAAAAACCTGAGCTTTAAATATAGCGGTCATATATTCATGGAACCTTATGAGAGAGTAACACGCGGTGATTGGTCTATTACTCGACAGGGAGCGATTTTCTTCGAGAACACAGAGCATTGTCTTGTGCAGGACTGCACTTTTGCTGATCTTGGGGGAAACGCTGTATTCATAAGCGATTATAACCGTCATATAAATATTAAAGGTTGCTTGTTTGAAAACTTGGGTGAAAGTGCAATATGCTTTTTGGGAAACGACAAAGCAGTCCGTTCTGGTGCTATCCGCTACGAGAATAACATACCATTAGACCAGATTGATCGGACACCCGGACCCAAATCTACTGAATATCCATCTTTCTGCAATGTTGAGGATAACCTTATACGTAAGGTTGGCATGATCAGCAAGCAGACAGCAGGCGTTTTCATATCAAAATCTCAAGATATTATCATAAGCCATAATACCATATATGATATACCACGTGCAGGCATCTGCATAAATGACGGCACGTGGGGTGGTCATGTAATAGAGTTTAACGATGTGTTTGACACAGTAAAAGAAAGTGGTGATCATGGTCCTTTCAACTCATGGGGGAGGGATCGCCATTGGCAATCATCCCACGGAGGAGGATTTGATAAAGGTGATCAATCCTATGCCCGTGCCGATAGCAGACTTGATACAGACAGACCTGTCATCATTCGCAACAATCGTTGGAAACACAACAGCGGATTTTCATGGGGCATTGACCTTGATGATGGGACATCAAATTATCAGCTTTATAACAACCTTTGTCTTGGTTGCAGTTACAAGCTAAGAGAGGGATTTTACAGGCTTGTTGAGAATAACATCTGTATCGGTCCCAATCCGCCGGGCAAGCATTGTTGCTACAAAGAAAATCAAGATGTCATAAGACGGAACATAATCGTCAATACAGGTGATACAATAATGTGGCATGGAATATATCATCAACCGAACCAGACGAAACAGATTGATTATCAGCTTTTCTGGACTAGCAATGTCAAACCACCGACATTTATCAATGCAGGTCAAAAGCTCGCAGACTATAAAGAGATTATGACTCTTGAGGAATGGCAGGCGATGGGGCATGATGTTCATTCAGTCTTTGCAGACCCGATGTTTATTGATCCAGCCAATGGTGATTATCGAGTCAGACCTGATTCGCCAGCATTAAAACTGGGATTTAGGAACTTCCCGATGGATCAGTTTGGCGTCCAAAAGCCCGAATTTCTAAAGATGATCGAGTCTGATCGGATTATTCTCAAATGCACCGGGATACTTGATCTTTCCCTTGATTAAATTGCTATCAGAGTATATAATCGTGAATATTCAGCATATTTATAGAATCAGTAAGAGATTAACTCGGTTTGTATATTAAAATGAATACATTTATAACTAACAGCAGTAATAGAAACTTAAAAAATAGACTCACTGAACTTATCAGCAAAAGTAAGGAACTTAAATTCCTTACAGGAATTGACGAACAAGCGACCTTCCTCGACGAACCAGTGCAGTAATCCTAGACCTGAACGTGCCATTTATGCGTTCTATGTAGGCTGTATGTGCATTCAACGTATTCTGTGTCTGCTTAATCAACAAACAAGCTTGTTTCCATGTCCCACAAGCAATGCGTTGGGTGATACCCGCTATTCGTTTAATAGTTAATCTCCACACTTTAATGGGGAGCTACTAAATTAGAGCATCTATGATTTCAATCCCCAAATATGTACTAAAGGATCACGGATAGTTCGTGAATTAACGTCTAATCTTTTTCATGACATAATTAACAATCTGGTTGAATTCACTAACTTTCATAAGACTATAAAGTACGTAAAGCGTAAATACTGAAACAATTATGGCTATTAAAAGAGATATTACGCTTCCTGTAATGCCTGCCAAAAACCTGTAAGCTAATTTTGCAATGACTCCCATACATGCAGAGACGATGATTGATTTGATGAGAACGGATATAATGTTACGCCATCCGATTCCTTTCACACGACGAGACAAAAGCCATAACACAAGGACGAAATTTATTGTTATTGTGAATGATGTGGATATAGCTAGAGAACGATGATCAAGACCAAATTTGAATATGAAAAGGTAATTCGAGATCATGTTAATTGTTATTGTAAAAACACTTACAATTGCGGGAGTACGTACATCCTTGATGGCATAAAATCCACTTGTTGCGATCTTGACGCCTGAATATCCGCACAAACCAAATGCGTAACACAAAAGCGCACTTCCCACCATTGTCGTATCATAATCACTAAATCTACCTCGCTCAAAAATTAATGAGACTATGGGCTTGTTGAGAGCCATTAATCCAGCCGAAGCGGGTAAAGCAAGAATAAACATCAGCTTCAGTGCATGAGATAGAGTTGACTTGTATTTATCCATAGAGTCTTGAGATGTCGCACTTGATAAGGCAGGCAATGCGGCAGTTGATATTGCGACGCCAAGCGCACCTATCGGGAAATACATTATCCTGAAAGCCTGTGTTATCCACGTAACCCATCCCTCGCCCTGTGAGGCAAAGAAGGAATTGACGAGTACATTTACTTCTACTGCGGCAGTGCCGATCATTGCAGGGGCAATCAGTTTCATCATTTGCTTGAGATATGGGTCGCTAAAATTCAAGATTGGCTTATATCGAAATCCAACACGATACATTGACGGCACCTGCACAATGAATTGCAAAGCACCGCCTACAAGCACACCCACAGCCATCCCTACGGTCGGATGCTGTCCGAATTTTGGGGCAATATAATATCCTGCAACACCAACTGTTACTGAACCGATATTAAAAAAAGACGGTGCCAAAGCTGGAACGGCAAAGCGACGTTTACTGTTGAGCAGACCCATAGAGATTGCCGCTAATGACACCATGAGCAGAAACGGGAACATGATCCTTGTAAGATGTACCGTCAAGTCGCGCTTAGTAGCAAATCCAAAACTCGATTCTGGTGCAAGCACAGTATTAAAACCTTTTCCTATGAATACAGCATCAACTATCTGTGATGAAAATATGATCCCAAGAACAATGATTATTACGAGTATAAGAGTGACAGAGTTAAATACAAGATTCGCCAAACGCCATGCGGCTTTTTCACCAGATTTCGTTTCTGCATCAACAAAAGTGGGAACAAAGGCATTGCTCAAGACACTTTCAGCGAATAAGTCACGCATAAGGTTGGGAATACGGAAGGCGGCGTAGAATGCGTCAAGCGCCGTCTTTGCAGGAAACAAATAAGCAAGCACAGACTCGCGCACAAGTCCCAATACACGGGAGATCATGACAGCAATGCTTATAACACCGGCAGAACGAACAAGGCTATGTTCACCCGACCCAGAAGTCTTTTTTTCCATATCGTAGTATTAAAATCCCCAATATAACTTTTTCGGTTAGCGATGAATAGTCATAATTCATAAAAAACCACGGAGACACAGAGGCACGGAGAAAAAGTATGAAGGCGGAAGGATGATGGATGAAAAAGAAAAAACGAGTATTGCAGTTTCATCCTTCATCACTCATCCTTCATACTTTCTCATTTCTCTCCGTGCCTCTGTGTCTCCGTGTTTAACTTCTTTTTATTTCTATAAGTGAAAAACCCGTATCTCTAATACGCAAAAAATCCAGATATTACTTGGACTTTACTGCATTAAGACCGACTTGAACATCACCATGACTTTCGTTTTCAATCTTGAGCGGACCGTTTGTGAGATTGCCCGATATGATAGCAGAGCCATGATTTGAGCCAAGATGAATGTGTTTTTTGGGTTGATGGAAATTACAGTTACTTACTATCAGATTTCCGCCATTAGCTTCAATAGCAGACAGACCTTTCTTTGCGTGATCCCAATAATGAAAATTGCATTGTACAAAGCTGACTGAGCCTGTACCTCCTATTTTTGCAATGTGGTTTGATGGTCCCCAAAATGCACAATTATTTAGCTGAAGTACTCCCTGATTGTCTTTACCCACAATTATCTGTACTGGATCATCAGCGGTCATACTGACAAATTCTCCATTGGTGATAAGAATACCAAAAGGAAATGATTGATCAACGACAATCGCATTTTGTGTGCCATCGGCGCCTATACCTAAGAAGTTACCATTACAAGCCCCGGTGTCTGTGCTTATGAAATGATAGCCTATTTTTTGACCAAAACAGAATGTGTTAAATACATATTCCCAGTCAGTTCTCCCAAAAACGAATCCCTCGCTTTCAGTAATAAGGTATTTTAGTAATTTACCCCAGTCTGGACGAGGTTCACCGTCACCTTCATCACGTCCCCAATAATGAGGGTTAAAATGCACGTTTTCAATACGACCAATATCGGTGCAACCGTTTATATATACGCCGATCTTTAGCGGACAGCCGAATATGTTCCTCAAGTAGTGAAGCTCGTTAGGATACGTGCCAATGTCAATGCCTTTATATGGATTAACAAGAGTGACGTCCATAACGCTGTTGTGCATACCTCTACCCTGAATCGTCCATGGATATGGCTGAACATTTTCTATATTTTGCTCTGGATAGTATATCGTAACTCCAGACAATGTGCTTCCTGGGGTTAGAGAGATCAAAGGCTGGGCGGATTCATCACCACGACCAGCATAAGCATATAAAACTGTGCCAGTGTGAAGATTAGCGTGATGCGGAGTTTCCCACGTTCCCTTTAATGTCACACCAGTTGGAATAGTCAGACATCCATCCAAACGATAGCGACCTGCTGGGAGAAATACCTCTCCACCACTTTTCCCTGCCTTATCGAGAGCTAGTTGTATTAACGCTGTTGCGTCTTTTGAGCCGTCATTGAGTCCGTTAACGTCTGGACATATTGATTCACAGTTACTAATTATTAGATTACAGAAGAACAGAAGATCAAGAAACATGCTATTTCTGGTATACTAAAAAGCGAATGGAAAAATCACTTTTCAGTATACCTACTCCTTTGTTTAGATGAATGTTTTGGATTATATTTACATAAGTTTCCCACTCTCTATGTAACAACACATAGTTCATAATACTCATAGAGATATAAGGATGTCTAACTCAATAAAATTCACATTTCGCTTCTACGAAGAGAGTATTCTATAAACATATCACTCCTAACGGAGTTTAGTAACTAAATATTAGGATTTTCATGTAACGAGTAAAAAGACAATAAATTTGATAAACACATCACCCGTCACTATTTCTTAGTGATCTTTGTGTTTAATAACCGAAAAAGTCGTTTTAGTTCTGTAATAAACTGAAAGGCGGGACAGATTATCCCGCCTTTTGGAATTATGTTTGCTACTCGATATATTTTTATTATTTAATTCTTAATGTCACCCCAAGAAGTAGCAAGTTTATCTTGAGATTCAACTGCGACGATAAGCTTTGCGTTACCGCCGACCCAGTTTTTGATGAATTCGATGGTTGCTTTTGCACGATCTACAGTGCCAGCTAAAGCCGCTTGGTTTATAAAAGCCATATAGCCATTGGTTTTTGTGTTGCGGAGAACACATGGGTCCATGTCACCAGTTGCCTTACCAGCGAATACTTCAGCAATTTCCCATGGAGCTTTGACAGCAGTGCCAACTATTGGTCTGAAAGATATTGTTTTGGCGCCAAGGCTTGGGATGTATTTCTTACCTGCATCTGTTATGTCCAGTGAAGTATTATCGGCACTTCTGATGATCCCGGGTAGATTGAGTATATTTTCAGCCCCGGCGGCGCCGTTATCTGCACCACGTGCACCTGTCTCATAAGTGCAATATGCAAACCAGTCTCCAATATTGATGATCATATTACCGTTGTTAAGCCATTCTTCAGCAGGTGAACCATCTGGCGCCTTATTAGGATTTGCATAAAGCACGCTTGGAGTACAACCGTTCAGCCAAATAATGTCAGTTTCTCCATCTTTCGTATTCTTATCAACCCACGTTTTAAGGTCATTCAAAGCCTTATCATCGAAGGACTTTATTTCGCCGAACGAACTTTTGAGTTCATTCATTATCTTCGTGGCATCGGTCTTCACTTGATCTGGGGCATACCAGTCAGGATTCGGATTACCAGCGTAGATAGCCATGTCGGCAGAATAAGCAACACAAGAAATAAACACCAAAGTTAGAATAATTAGTAGTAATTTCATTTTTTTCTCCCTTTTACTAACAAATTAGGTTGTGATTTCATGACACTGGAGTAAAACTACTGCTTATTTTTTATCTCTCTTACATCACCCACCCTTCAATAAATACTAATTTATCACTAAGTCACTATTGTTATATCATTCCTGTAAAAACAGGAATTAACTGGATTCCAGCCTTCTCTGGAACGACAAAACCCACTTAGCAAGTAAATCAGTATTGCTAGAACTTATTTCATTTATTCTTTTATAGCGCCCCAAACAGTAGCAAGTTTTCCCTTTTGTTCAACTGGAAACTTTACTATTGTTGACACCCAGTTATTTACGAATTCGATAGTATTCTGGGCTCGATTCACATCGGCAGGGAAAGCTGCTTGTCTTATAAATGCCATGTAGCCATTGGTCTTTGTATTGTGGATGACACATGGGTCCATGTCGCCCCCTTCTACTCCGGCAAATATCACGGCAATCTCCCATGGCGCCTTGACGGCAGAACCAACCACTGGTCTGAAAGATATTGTACTGGCACCGAGAGATGGCATGTATTTCTTACCTGCGTCTGTTACGCTCAGTACGGTATTGTCTGCACTTCTGATGATCCCAGGGAGGGCAAGGATGTTTTCAGCTCCAGCAGCGCCGTTATCCGCACCACGCGCGCCTGTCTCATAAGTGCAGTATGCAAACCAGTCTGCAACGTTGATAACCATATTACCATTGTTAAGCCATTCCTCAATAAGGGAACCGTCTGGTTTTTGATTTGGATTTGGATAAAGCACGCTTGGGGTAGCACCATTCAGCCATATTATGTCCAGTTCTCCATCCTTCGTATTTTTTTCAACCCATGCTTGAAAATCCTTTGCCGCTTTATCGTCAAAGGCTACTACGTCTTTGAGATTTTTCTTGGCGGCGGCAACGATTTTCTCTCCATCTTTAAGCATTGTAGCTTCGCTATACCAATCCGGGTTTGGATGTCCAACGTAAAGCGCCATATCAACAGCATTTGCACAGATACAAGACACAAAAATAAAAGCGACTAAAATTAGAACTCTTTTCATAATACTCCCTTCTCTAAGATTAATGCAGCCTTTTTGAATCCTTAATTAATCAAATTGAAAAAAATTATCCTCCTTTTTAAATTTGTAAATATTTGAAAGAGATGCCAGCAATAAAAGTATATCAAAGCTGACTTACAATGTCAACTAACTTTGTGTATTGCTTATCGGTAAGTGGTCTTGATTCTTTGTGTATAATTTAGTATAATATTCATTGTAGCTCCTATTCGTTTGAGGTTCAGTTTATATCTTTTACCTCATTATAACGGATGGAAGCTACTTTCTTAATCCCGTAAATACATTTTCTATCACACTATTCTGCGATGAACCAAACAATTTTGATAACTACCTACGTCCTTAAAGGAGGAATTACGATGTCCGGTCATTCTAAATGGTCAAGCATAAAACACAAAAAAGCCGCAAATGACGCAAAGAGAGGCAAAGCATTCACAAAATTAGTAAAAGAAGTTACAATCGCCGCAAAAGAAGGGGGAGGTAATCCGGAAAATAATCCAAGACTGAGAGCCGCTATTTTGAATGCAAAATCACAGAACGTTTCTAATGATAAAATTGAAACAAGCATTCTGAGAGGTACTGGTCAGTTACCCGGTATGTCTTTTGAAGAATTATCTTATGAAGGATATGGTCCGGGTGGTGTTGCTATCATAGTTGAGATAGTGACAGATAACAAAAATCGTACTGTCGCTGATATGAGATACATATTCTCGAAAAATGGCGGAAATATGGGTGAACGGGGTTCTGTATCATGGATGTTTAATAAAAAGGGTTACATTGTTATTGATAAAGATAAAGCCAACGAAGACGATCTTATAACGATAGCTTTGGATGCAGGCGCAGAGGATGTTCAGGTTGATGATGATTCTTACGAAGTTATAACTGCACCAGAAAGCTTTGAGGATGTGAAAAATGCCATTCAGGAAGCTGAAATTGAAATGGCAATGTCTGAAATAAGTATGATACCACAGACAAATGTGAAAGTTGAAGGCAAAGAAGCTCATCAGGTACTCAAGCTGATGGGAGCTCTTGAAGAATACGACGATACTCAGAAAGTGTATTCAAACTTCGATATTCCAGATGAAATAATGGAACAAGAGGCTCAAGAGGCGGCGTAAAATGATTGTTTTAGGTATAGACCCGGGAACTGCTACCACAGGATATGGCATAGTTAAAGAAAGAACCGATGGAGTGTTGTTGATGATCTGCTATGGCGTAATTCGTACAGATGCTAAAACGCCATACCCGATTCGTCTGAAAGAAATCCATGAAGGAGTAGCTACTCTTATAGATCAGTATAAACCAGAGGCTATTGCCATAGAAAAATTGTTCTTCAACAAAAACGTCGCTACAGCCTTGAGTGTTGCACAAGCAAGGGGAGTGGTGATCTTGACAGCAGGACTTGCTGATCTGGACTTTGCTGAATATACTCCAATACAGGTTAAAGAATCTGTGGCATGTTACGGTCGTGCTGATAAACAGCAAGTTCAACAGATGGTCAAGGTATTGCTCGGATTGGAAGAAATCCCAAAGCCAGATGATGCTGCAGACGCCCTTGCATTAGCTATTTGCCACTTACATTCCTATAAAATGCGAAGATTCGACTCGCCACAGACAATAAGTTAATATGGAGGCAAGATAAATGCCAGATAAAATTGCAGGTATATTAACGTTACTAGAGGGAGAAGAGACTATCAGTCAGCTTGGGAGACTACATCTCACTAACTTACGGCTGACTTACTCAATAACTCTCCAGAAAGGAACCGAGACAGGAGTAGCGATGATTCAGGATATTGATTCAATAGTTATTCGAAAAATCAGATCGTCACTTTCATTGATAATTGTAGGAGCTATACTCGTAATTTTTGGGTTGATGATACTAAGCGAATTTGGACGTTTCGGTACAGGATATGGGGTATTATTGATTATCATAGGAGCGATCATGATGGTAGTTTATTTTCTCCTGAAAGAAAAGGCAATGCAATTTACGCTTAACGGTAAGGAATGGGTAAGTATTTCCACTCATCAACTTGGATCGGAGGAAATGATAATAGATTTCGTCAATACATTCTTTGAAACAAAAAGCAAACTCGATAATGTAACAAAACCTATAAATCCAAGTAGCCTAATAAGCTTTTAATACAGTTGATTGGAGTAAAAGATATGTCTATACAAGAAAAGAAAGATGAAATTGTCAGCGTATTGGATGATCTTCCTGAGAATATAATTGATCATTTATTAGAATTGATAAAAGAAGAAAAACATCAAAATAATACTGATGAATCCATACTTAAAGATATGGAGAGAAGAGGTATAATAAAACTTCCAGTTCCAAGAAAAAGTCAGAAGACTGTTAGAACTCCATTAAATATCAGTGGAAAACCGCTTTCGCAAATTATAATTGAGGATCGAACAGGCAGAAGGATTTGTAACTATAAACCCAGAAACATTTAGCAGATGAAGGTTATGAATATTTGTAAGAATGATAAGCAACTAAGTATAACATACGGGAGGGTGATCGAAATGATTGAAGAAAAGAGAATTAGAGTAATGAGAGAAATTGAGAGTGTTCCCGAAGAAGTTTTGGATAATATATTATCATTAGTGGAAGAAAGCAAAAAAACATCAAAAGATAATAATGAATCTACTATTGATATTCTTGTAAAGAGTGGAGTCTTAATACCTCCAGTAAACCCCAAAAAACCAAGACCTGAATATGTTCCAATAAAAGTTAAAGGTAAGCCAATGTCAGAGATGATAATTGAGGATAGAAGATGAATTATCTTTATTTTGATAGCAGTGCATTGGTTAAACGTTATGCTAATGAATCTGGAACAGAGTTTGTCTTAATGATTTGCCAAAAAGAGGATACAACTATTGCTATATCAGATGTTACAATTGCAGAATTAGGCGCAACTTTTGCTAGAAAACTCCGTGAAGGAAACATGACAGAAAATGAATATAAATTAATACTAGATATTTTCCTAAATGACTACTCTAACAGATATTTCAAAGTGCCTATAAGTTTTAAAGTCTTGATATTAGCTATACGTTTGGCGAAAAAGAATTCATTGAGAGCTTATGATGCTATTCAATTAGCATGTGCTATCAAAGTTAGGTCTGAAATCGAAGCAAAAGAGAACATGGTTGAAATAGCTTTTGTAGTTGCCGATAAAACTCTAGAAAAAGCCGCTCAAGTAGAAGGATTTGTAACTATAAATCCAGAAACATTTAGCTCTTAATCTAAGAAAAATGAATTCAATCTTGTGGAGAGTTGTGATATGGAACAAGAAACATTGGAGTTTGAGGGTCAGGATGAACAGGAAGATGATCAAGTTAATGAAGTACCAATCCAAAATAGACAAATAAATGCAAAATACTCAAATAGAAGCATTTTTGAATTATGCCGACAAGAGCAAAATGGTAACCTAGAATTACAGCCAGAATATCAAAGACAGCAAGTTTGGGATGATATAAAATCGAGTCGTTTGATAGAGTCAGTGTTAATTGGAGTTCCTATTCCTGTTATTTACCTAAGCGAAGAATCAGATAGTAAGTATTCAGTTATAGATGGACAGCAAAGGCTTAATGCCTTCATCAGATTTCACAAAAACGAGCTTATGTTAAAGGGTTTGAAATCCTTAGATTTAGATGGCAAAAAATTTAAAGAGCTTTCAAAGGGAATTCGAAATAGATTTGAGAATTCCACTATTCTTGTTATCGAAATTAGCAAAGAATCTGATCCTGATGTAAAGTATGATATATTCGAAAGGTTAAATACTGGTGCTGTTCAACTAAAACCACAGGAGTTAAGGAATTGTGTATATCGAGGAAGTTATAATAAGTTAATAAATGAACTATCTGAGGATAAAGATTTTCAACATTTGCTTGGATTGGAAAAACCACATCCTCGAATGTGGGATAGAGAAATGGTACTTCGCTTCTTTGCTTTTTATCATAAAGATCATTATAAATATGTTTCATCAATGAAAAGTTTCTTAAATAAAGAAATGGAGAAATATAGAAATATTAATGAGAACGAAGAAAAAGAGCTTAGGAGAATATTTAAGAAAAGCGTTGATCTATCAAAGACTGTTTTTGGTGATAGAGTTTTTAGGCGCTTTGTGGTTGGTTCTAGTAAGGATAATATTGATGGCAAATGGGAAACAGTGTTCAATACGGGCTTATATGATGTTATAATGATTGGGTTCACAAATTATGAAAAACATCAAGTCATTCCCAAAAGCGATGCAATATGGGAAGAAATGCTATGGCTTATGACTCATAATTCGGAATTTATTGATTCTATATCTGGAAGTGGAACTACTAGCAAAGACAAGATTATTACCCGTTTTGTAAAGTGGTTGCCTGCACTTCGAGAATCTATTGGAACAAATGAGTCTGAACCAAGGGCTTTCTCATTAAAATATAAAGAAAAACTTTTTTTGGCAGATACTACCTGCAGTATTTGTGATCAAAAGATTAGATTGATTGATGATGCAGAAGTTGATCATATAGAGCAATATTGGAGAGGCGGAAAGACTATACCTTCTAATGCACGTCTAACCCACAGGTATTGTAATAGAGCTAGAAGCCTACAATGAAACTTTGAAGGTGATCGAAATGATTGAAGAAAAGAGAATCAGAATTATAAGTGAACTTTGGCATGTTTCCGAAAGTGTGATTGATAATATATTGGCATTAATGGAAGAGAACAAAAATACTACGGAAAAAATAGATGAATCTGTAAGAAATGGAAAATTAAAACTACCAATAAAAACTGGAAAACAAAAGGTCAGACGTACTCCCATAAAAGGAGAGGGGAAACCACTTTCAGAAATGATAATTGAGGATAGAAGATGATCTCTTACGTAAAAGGTATTTTAGACCACAAAGAACCGGGTCACGTTATTATAGATGTGAGTGGCTTGGGATACGAAGTATTTATCCCTCTGTCAACTTACGAAAAGCTACCTGCACTCGGTAATCAAGTCAAACTCCATACTCATCATCACATTCGAGAAGATGCGATGCAATTATACGGATTTATTTCTCAGGAAGAAAAAGACACTTTTGCGTTATTGATGACTATTTCGGGTGTAGGCGCAAAAGTCGCATTGAGTGTTCTTTCCGCAGTTTCTGTTGATGAATTCAGGCGATCAGTCGCTCAAGGTGATATGAAGTCACTTACCAAGATACCTGGCATTGGAAAAAAATCAGCAGAACGTATGATGCTTGAACTGAAAGATAAAGTTGGTATGATACGCGTTGCAGATACTGCAAGGATATTTGAACTGACGTCTATTAACGAAGCGGTATCTGCTCTGCTTAATCTAGGCGCTAGTCCACAAATGGCGGAATTTGCTGTTTATAAAGCTGAAAAAATCTTGGGAAAAGATGCACGAATAGAGGAAATAATTGCTCAAGCTTTAAAGTCTATGGCTGGATAAAACTTAAAAAATTTTAATCTTTAATATTTCTAATCAAATTATAACACTAATAAACTAAAACTATCGAAATTTTGTTAATTGTAATGCTCAAATGAAACCTAGAATTTACCTTGAAACAAGTTGACGGCACGACCAAGTCGAGATTTAGTAACGGCTGCAAACCAGCAGATAACAAAAGAATGGTGGGAAGATCGTCGTAGAGATTTCGAGTTGTATATCTCACAACCTGTTATCCAAGAGTCAAATGCTGGAGACCCAGAGGCAGCTAAACGTCGTCTAAACGTTCTTGAAGATTATTCACAATTGGATGTCACTGAAGAATCAATGGTTCTTGCCCAAGAATTGATAAAGCAAGTTCCTTTACCCGAGAAAGCAGAATTAGATGCACTGCATATAGCTATTGCAACTGTTCATGGCATGGATTATTTACTCACATGGAATTGTACACACATTGCTAATGCATCTCTCCGTCATAATATCGAGACAATCTGTTATATGATGGGTTATGAGCCGCCAATCATTTGCACTCCGCAAGAACTGATGGAGGTATAACATTATAATGCAAGACCCAATAATTGAAGAAATACGTCAGTATCGAGATGAATATGCTAAACGTTTCAATTATGATTTGCAAGCAATTTATCACGATTTGAAAGAGAAACAAGAAAAAAGTGACCGAAGAATAGTTTCTTTTTCACCAAGACCAGTAAAGTCGTTTGTTAATAAATCAATGGTCAATAAAACCAAACGTCATCTTTGATATGGTATCCTAGATTTTTTTGTATTAGTTTATATAGAACGTTAATTTATAATTATTACAGGTGATTGATATGCCAGATAAAATTATGAATCGTGGCACGCAAAGCGGGGATGATTGGGAAAAAGGCGATTTCACTTTCCGTCCCAAACGTCTTGAGGATTTTATCGGTCAGGATAAGGTCAAGGAACGCCTTAAAATTGCTATCGAAGCGGCGAAAAATCGAGGTGACGTATTAGAACACGTCCTGCTTAGTGGTCCACAGGGACTAGGAAAGTCTACTCTGGCAAGTATCATAGCTCATGAGATGGGTGGTAGTATAAAGCCAACTGTTGGTCCTATACTCGTAATGAAAGCCGACCTTGCCGCAATATTGACAAATCTCCAGCGCAGTGACGTTTTTTTCATTGACGAAATTCATCGCACAAAAAAAGAGATTCAAGAAATGCTCTATCCCGCAATGGAAGATTACAGACTGGACGTAATCATTGGACAGGGACCAAGCGCACGTACCGTTCCAATACCTTTGCCAAAATATGTTTTGATCGGTGCTACCACGAGAGTGGGTCAGTTGTCTGCACCATTCAGAGATAGATTCGGTATAACTTTACGGCTTGATTTTTATGACGTGAAGCAACTTAAAGAGATTATTAAAAGGGATACGGAATTGCTCAAAATTGAGATTGAGGAAGGGGCAGATGAGATAATCGCCGGTCGTTCTCGTGGTACTCCCAGAGTTGCAAAGCGTATGCTCAGGCGTGTCAGAGATTACGCTAACGTTAGAGGTAACGGCGTGATTACACAGAAAATAGCCTTAGAATCACTTAAATTCTATGAGGTTGATGAGCTAGGTCTGGAAGAGATGGACAGACAGGTACTCAAAACTATAATCGAGAAATTCGATGGCGGACCCGTGGGATTAGATACAATAGCAGTCTCTATGAGTGAAGAGGATTGCACAATAGAAGATGCACACGAGCCTTATCTAATACAGGTTGGACTTATCAAACGGACACGAATGGGTAGAGTAGCGACAAAACTTGCTTATGAACACATAGGTCTAAAACCGCCCGCAAAACAGCAGGAATTGTGGGATTTCGTTGATGAAAGCTGATATAAATAGGGCGTTTATAACATGGATGCAATTGAAGCCACTGCTGAAGTTTTTTTGACAGCTTTTCACGTCTTAACAAAAAAAGAGAAAAAGTCTGTCGTAGATAAACTGCTTAAAGACAAAGAATTTATGGAAGATCTGACTGACATTGTGGACGTCCTGTTTGTTTTACTGGAGCAAGCTTATCTAGTCCACCTTTGTTATACAATTGGATATAACTGCGTATCGTTGCTTCACAGATGGCGAACATTATACTCAGTTGCTTTACAGTAAACCTTTTGGCTGAATTCACAACAACTTGAAGCTTGCGATCCATTTTTGATAGTGCTATACATGTAATGCTTTTTCGAGATTATAATTCTACCTACAAAACTCCACACCTCATCCACTTCCGACTCAATAGACCAGATGAGTAGTTTGTCTGTTTCCAAGCTTGAATGATAGTTCAGGTTATCGGGCAGTTGTTCATATTCTAATACAATAAAACCCAACAACCATCGAAGGCTAACGTCCATAACCCGGCAAATTACCAGAAGGGATATCCGTTCTCTTGCTTCTAATGATATGAGTTTCTGTTCAGGATTCTCTACGAACTGACGTCCACACTTTTTGCAGTAATGGTTCTGTTTACCACTGGGAATATGACCGTTTTTCTTGTTTTCTATGCTTCCACATTTAGGACAACAGATTATCATGGTTACCATCCTTTGTTGAAATGTTTATTTACAAAGGATAACCATGATAATCTCATTTGTCAACTTCTAATCACAGCATTACATGTATAGCACTACCCTATTTCCTAATTCTTTGATCTTGCTTTCAATCTTTGTGAATCTGAACCTGCTCCTTCCGTCCGGTTTCTCGTGATTTAAGGGCAGTATCGAGGATTTCGATGGTTCTCAGACCCTCAAGCTCACTAGCAAAGAGCGGAGTATCGTTCTCGATTGCTGAAATGAGATTGAGATAGCCTTCTGTCCGACCGGGTATTTCGCTTTTCGCAGTTACTTCACGATCCCCGTTTGGAGCATGGATTATCACTTTGGGATCAAGCGTAACAACAGCGTTTCGGCATACAATGTGTGTGGATTGATATCCTAATGGCACATTAGGTGGGAATGACCACGACTTTGTGAACTCACCGAATCCACCGCTTTCGTATTGTACCAGCATTGTTGCCTGATCGTCGCTTTTGACAAGTCCTGTGGTTGCGGCGCCCATGTAGCAGATTTCCTTTGCCTCTGATCCCATACACGCCCTTGCGAGCTCAATGAAGTGTATCGAGTAGTCGAATATGGGTCCACCGCTCTTTTCTATGTTGTGCATCCAATGATCAAGCGGAACCCATCCGTAAGGACCAGAAAGGTTAGTATGGACGAAAGCCAATGGGTCACCAAGTTCACCTGATTGGATAATATCAACAAGCTCTCTGTATACAGAACTCACAGCACGAGCAAATGGAACAAAGCATTTCACACCACTTTTTCTAACAGATCGAAAAATGCTCAAGGCATCCTCAATGGTTCTTGCCATCGGTTTTTCTACCGTCAGGTGCTTGCCAGCTTCACATGCTTTTTTTACATATTCTGCCCTTGCAAAAGGCGGAGTTGCCAGAGTTACGATGTCTACATCAGGTGATTCAAAAATTGCATCAGGATGATCAACGACCTTAGCACCTGTTTTGTTTCCTGCATCAACAGCAAGTTCTTTCTTAACGTCATATACATATAACACTTTAGTATCGTTTGGAATGTGTTTGAGTCCACCTTCCCAGTGACCGCCATTCCATATCACACCACAACCGATAACGCCTATACCGTAACACTTTTTGCTCATATTTCTATCCTCCAATTAATTTAGACTTAATTGTATCATTGTTTTACAAAGCCAGGTAGCCGTGCAGTAAAACGTGGAGATAAATATTGACAAAAAAGGGATCCAATGACATCCTTTTATATACATAAAAAAATTAAAGGAGAGTCAGATTATGGATCCCACTAAAGTATTTTGCCACAATCCCGACTATATTGCAAGAGGAAAGTTGGGTCTCAAAAATAGTGGTTCAATAGGACTCGTTATATGTAGAATTTTACACCGTTAAAAATTAGAAGATTGAAAATTGAAGATTAAGAAATAATAATGATAGATAAAAAAACGATTGGAAATAAAAAAATGTTACCTTAATTATGAACCATGCCGAATTCTATTCGTGAAATTCGTTTATTAGTGATTATCTTGTTTTAAAAATCATTATCTGAGTGTCTATAGCTTATGATGTAGGTTAATGTCTACC